>WBZS01000066.1_pt1 | contig 207468 bp, 154 predicted proteins | sample 5204201 | NCBI WGS metagenome assembly WBZS01 (sample SAMN12344357, study PRJNA552823) | activated sludge metagenome | biome: Activated sludge suspended growth; feature: Nitrification reactor; material: Wastewater; isolation source: activated sludge from nitrification reactor of wastewater... | reverse complement strand
AAGGCTTACTTTTCCAACTGTCAGGTCACTGTTGTAAGATTCTGCAGGTGTTACTGCTGATCCCAATGCAAGCATTTCACTTACGCTTCCAGCTTTGTCTGCTTTAACGATCAGTGTAAACAATACTTCATTGTTATTTACGGTAACGCCTTCATTTGATGCGTAACTCATTGTCACTACATCATTTGCCAATACTCCGATGTTGTTTGCATTTACATCAAGTGCTCCTGCGTTCACACCTACGAAGCTTGCGCCTTTCAGGTTCATTGTGAACTGGTATCCGGCTACATCATTGAAGTTTGCTGCTGTTACTGGTATTTCTACCACTTCACCTGCTGCTACTTTCTGCTCAGTTACTGCTAACACAACATTGCTGTTGCTTCTTGCTTCAGTAGAAGGATTGGATACATTGGTACTTACGTTACCATTTACATCTCCAATTTTAACTGCTACGAAGTTTTGGTTGTCAGCATCTGCACTGATCTGGCTGATTGCAATTTTCTCAACAAATGGGAATGGATTTGTTCCGTCCAAAGTTTGAGCTGCTACAGGGAATCTCCAGCTTTCATTTTTAGGAAGCTCGTTGGTGATTCCAAGAATCAGTTTTCTCAGGTCTGTTAAGTCTGAAGCTGTTACTTTACCGTCGTTGTTAGCATCTGCTGCGATCAGTTTGTATGGGCTATCCAGTGTCTGGATTCCAAGGATATGTCTCTGAATCATTACAAGGTCAAGTGTGCTTACACCATTCAGGTAGTCACCACCTTTACTTGCTGCTAATTCATAATCAATTCCATTTATAACCTGCATTTCAAATGTTCCGTTAGCTGAAGTAGTTACTGATTTAGGATATTCAGTAATGTTTGCATCTACAGTAACTGTGACATTATTCACTGCCTGCTCTGTAGCTGTTTTAACATTTCCTGCTATTCTTGAACCACTGCCCGTTCCACCGTAAAGTAATTTAAGGGTTGTCCAGCAATAGTCATGGTTAAATTTCTTATCCCATACTGTCACGTGTACGTCCACTTCTTTGTATGTACCAGGTGTATACGTTGCTGATACCCATACTTTTGCTGAACTCCTGTTCTCAGGGATCCACAATTGTAAGTTACCTGCAAGGTACTGCGCTCTTGCTGCATTGTAAGCAGATGTGTTTGGATTTACTGCTGATGCTACGCCACCGTTCGCTCCAAAGAAGTGTGGATGGTCGATGCTCATTGGATTTCCGTTTGCATCCAGTTTCAATTCTACTTGTGGTGCCCAGTCATCAAAGGTGTATAACAGGTCTTCTTCGTCAGTACAGTTGTCATATGCTTTGGTCATGAAGTCGATGGCCCACAATTCTACCATAGGTTGTAATGGTCCGTTGCCATCAGGATCTTGCATCAATGCTGTGCTCAATGGTACACATACCGGCGTTGGTGCCTTTTTGTCTGCTACCATAAAGATTTCATGGCAAGTTGTAAAGTTATGACATCCGTCCGTTACTTTCCAGCTTACTTTGTGGTTGCTCATCTTACCTACAATCTTCTCAGGGATCGTGATTTCCAGTTTTCCTCCGCTTGATGTGGCATTCGCACTTCCAAGGTTGGTGTACTGGCTTCCAGGGCCTAATTTGTATTGTTTAACTACGTCACCTCCGATTTCTCTTTCTGCACCATCTGCACCACTATAGAATGAAGAGAACAGGTAGTCGTTGTCGCCATCAGCCCAAAGGTCGATGTATACTTCCCATTTCAACCATCCTGTGGTGATACATCCACTGGTGTCGATCGCTGTTTTGTGCAGTTTTACAACTGCCTCACAGTTACCATCTACAGCATACATTGTATCTCTGCAAGTGGTGAATTCAGGTGCTTTGGTATCTTCATAAATGAAGTATTTGTAATATGGTCCTCTTTCTTCAAGTGTACACCAGTTTACATATTTGTACTCTACTTTCCATTTTCTACAAACGCCTTCTTCGAAGTCAAACTGCCACTGTTTAGTACTAACGCCGATCACATCACATGGACCTGCTGTATACTTAGGCGCGTTCGCTTTGATTTGTGCTTCTGTTGGTCCTTCACATGCTGTAGGTCCTGTCAATGGAATTGGTGTTGTACTCAAAGACGATGGTATAAACGTCCATGGGTTCTGTGCCAAACTCTGTAATACATCGATTCTTTGTACACATGTTGTAGTGTATCCTTTGTCTTTGATGATGAAAGTTCTCAGGATGTAACCCAGGTCACACTGATTGAAGAACTCTCTGTCCCAGAAAGTAATCGCTGGTTTAACACAAACGCCATAAGCACTTGGAAGGCCAGTTTTTGCAAAGTTGTAAGCTGCATCGGTAACAGGTTTTGCTGCTGCATTGTCTGTTCCAGGTGCACCGTTTGCTACGTTGGTTGGGATAGCCCAGTCACAATAGATGGTTGCATCCGGTGGACATGTAATAACCGGTGGTATCTTACAGTCTACTCTTACGTTAGCCCATGTCAGGTTCCAGTTGTCTCCTGCATCTCCAACTATACCATTTTTGTTTCCATCATCCCAAACTCTCATTTCTACTTCTACGATTCCGAAGCTTGCGCCTTCAGGAATATCCGCACAACAGAATTTTACAAATTCACCAAAGTCAGTGTCGTTTGCATTGTTGTTTGGTGCACCGTTAGGGAAGTTGCTGAATGTACCATTGTTGTTGTGGTTGTTGTTTCCAATATTTCCACAGCTGATCGCATCCTTTCTTCTCAACTCCATTCTGATACCGCTACAGTTGTCAAATGATCCGTTGTTTACACTTTCTACAAATATTTTCGCCTGTCCGTCAGTTTGTCCGCCTGCATCATATCCAGGTACCAAACTCACTACGATATCTTGTTTAGCTACTGCTATTGGTGGTGTTTTGTCATTTACAGTTACTACGATTGTTCTTGTACCTGCATTTCCACAACAGTCTGTTGCTTTGTATGTAAAGGTAGTTACACCACATGGAACTCCTGAAGCTCTCCATTTGCCTACTGCAGGCTCGAATCTTACCCATGTTCCTTCAGGTGCTATTACTTCCCACTTAGGATTAGCATCACAATTGTCATGTAATTCCCAAGGAATTGGTAAGTAGAAGTCTCCTGTACAATCCCATGGTCTGGTACTTACTACAGTGTCTTTTACGATAAATGTTGGTGCCTCCTGATCTACTGCTTTGATGATCTGTGTTGCTTCTGCAAGCGTACCTGAACACCAGTCTAATACTGTCCATTTTCTGATCACTTTTTTGTTGCCATGGCAGTGTGGTGCACATGCATCAATGATGATGTCAGAGTAAGATGAATAGAAGTTACATGCATCTACTACTGCTCTTGGATTTCCTGCTTTATCCACAAAGTATGGATATGCATAGATCACACCGTATTTTGCAGCAATATCTTCCGGTGTTACACCATCTTTACACTCTAAGAATACTGGTGTACCAACACCTTCAGGTGCAAATACATCTGCAAATTCCATTGCATTGATGTTTACTCTACACTCGATGTAAGTTTTTCTTCCACATTTTTCTGTCAGTCCCCACTCTAATACCAGGTAACCTCCACAGTTGTTGCTATAGTCGCCTTTCAGCTTCACATCCCATACTGGATTTCCTCCACAGTATCCGCTTACGATTACTGGTGTTGGTATGCCACATACGTTTACGATGTTGCTCACTTGTTTCTTAGCTACAAAGTCAAGCAATGCTGGTTTGTCGACACAATCAACTGAACAACTTTCCGGGCTTAGTAAGCCCTGGCCTGTAGCTGCATCCAGTATTGTTACTGTCCAAGCATTAGGGAATGTTGAATTTGTTCCCAAAGCATGACGTGGCATCTGTACTTTCATCCAGTATGTTGCGCCCGGAGTCAATGCTACGTTGGTAAAGTGGTTGTTGATAGTTACTGTAGATGGGTTCAGACCTTGTCCGTCCATTCTCACACAGTTTTGACAAGAGTTGTTTGGATTTGGTGCTGCAGTATACAATGATATACCTAACTGGCTACCAAAGTTTGCGTTTGTTACAGGCACTGATCCGTTCAACCAGAATGTATATGTTCCTGAACTTGTTGATGGCAATGTGAATGCAAATACATCACTTGGTGTGAATAATGATGCGCCACAGTTTCCACCAGGTTGTGGACCAGGTGCTGCTCCAAATCCGTTGAAGTCATGTAATGGGTCTGTTGTTTCCAATACACCACTGAAGATTCCGCCAGGGCAGCTTCCGCATGTCAATACCGGATCCAGTTTATCTTCAACTAATAAAGTTCCCCAACAGCTGTTGTTGTTGGTTAAGTCTCTCACTCTGTAGTACCATGTTCCACAATTGTTTTCAGTTACGATAGCAGGTACTGTCCATGGTCCGTTTGGATTTTTAGACACCGCTACTTCGTATCTGTCTGAACATCCATACTGCGATCCTTCCAATACGTCATCCGGTTCGATGATTGCCTGACAGTCGCCTGAAAGAGAAATGTTTACGTGGTCATTACATACCAATGATCCTGAAGCAGGTGCTTCGATTACAGTGATTGTAAATGTACATGTTTCAAGTACTGCTCCGGTAAATGGATTTACCAGGTTGATTACTACAGGAGTAACGCCTACAGGTGCTCCTTCGCCAGGCTCTGGTCCTGAAACAACTACGGGTATTGCTTGAGTAGTTCCTGAAGCTGCAAAGTTCTGGAAAGTAACTGTTGTAGTAACAGGTCCGAAGATGAAGTCACCACTCTGAGTCATAACCAAAACGTCACCAGCCTGAACTGCCAGGTTTGTAATGTTTCCTGCACATGTATTGTTATTACAAGGTGCATTTGCAGTAGTGAATGATGAAACAACAACGTTGTTTCTTACTAACTGCCATGTGAATGGGTCAAAGAAAGGGTCATTGTTATTTACATAACTCCATGCCATATTTAATGTACCGCCAGATACAAAGTTCATTGCTCCAAATGCAGTAGAAGTACCTGTACCTGATGTCAGGGTAAATACGTTTGCATTTCTTGTAGCACTTTGTCCTGATGCACCGCCTGTTGTACCTAAAGCTACTGAAATCAAGTTGCTTGAAATCAGGTTGTTTAAGCTGTTGTTTGGTGGCAATGAATATGGTAATGCACAATTGTATCTAGTTGCAAGTTCATAATTTGCAATTGCATCACACTCCAGTGATCCCAAATAATAAATCTGGTTTGTAGGACATACCAGTTCGCAAGGAAGTCCTGCAGGAGTAGTGAAGTTAAATGTAGTATTTGATGTACAACCAATAAATATCGGCTGTGATCCGCTTGATGTACCATAAGTACCATATAACTGGTTACCCATTGCATTACAAGGCACGTTTGCCAAAGTTACAGTTTGAGTAGTAGAACCAGTTGCCATAAATGTCTGGCAGATATACGGTGCAGCTATGATCGCTGAGTTTGTAGCCTGGTTAGGCGTACAGTTACTCTGATAGCATACCTGGAATACTGTTCCCAACAATGGTGTTCCTGCAAAATTTACAGTTACCGGTTGGTTATAAGTAGTACCGTTGCCACTACAAGTAGTTACAACTGCAGCACTCATGCTCTGAATTAATGTAGATGGTGTATATACTACTGTACCAACTCCGGCAGCTACTGCAGTGTTGAAAGAGTATTGGTCACACTCTCCTGCTGTATTACCGTTGATACCGATAGTAGCTGTACCACCGTTATTTCCTGTTCCTGATCCGATGTTGATGTCGTTCAGTACCAGGTCAATTCTACCATTCAGGTTTAAAACTACCTGGAATGTTGCATAGTTACCTGCTGTTCCGCCAAGGTAAGTTGCTCCCTGTCTTACCCAGGTAACAGCAAATCCACCGCCAGCGATAGGTCCCCATGATACGTTGGTACCTGCGTCACTGTTCCAGTCGTCCCACAATGGAGCGATCAGGTTAGTGAAGTTGGTTCCGCAGTTTGTGCTCAGGTTCTGGTTGGTAAAACCACCTACACCTGCACTTGGGTTAAAACGGATAAATCCATTGGCATTGATGTCAATAGAGTTGTAGTTACCACCATAATATGGGAAATTGAATCCCAATGCCTGACCAGTAACAAACTGGTCATCAGTCATGTTATTGTTTATAGGGGCAGTAATTGTCGCCAGTGTCGTACTGGCATTTGTTGTTCTGGTATACGTTTGCGCATTGGCGCTGATGCCAACTAACAAACACCAGGCCCCCAAAAATAACGAGAGCTGCTTAGTGAAAAAAGTAAACTTAAAATTTTTCATGAGATTGAACTTTTAAAGTTTTGGTTAAATAAAATTTGATTTCGCTTAATTAGTAAGGAGTTTCAACGCCTCATTGTGCAACCATCCAATAGGATTTCCAGTAGACTTTGGATCCTGGGTGTTGCCAATTTTGTTGTTGAATGCATCTCTTGTGCTTTCGTAAGCACTTCTTGTAGAAGCTAACAGGTTACCATTCTGGTCCTTTGCTTCCAATGCACGCAAAATCATTGAGTAATACTGAACTTTGATGGCATTATGCTCATCACCAACCACTGAAGCTCCATTGGGGAAGCTGACGGTCGCATTCGGTGTTTGTTCAAGCTGAGACAGTTTACTGTTCAACTTAACAACCGCTGCATTTTCATTGATAAATGACTGCGCATTCAGGCCAGAAAACTGACTGGAAAACGCAAACACCACCACCAAGGAAAACGCCTTAACTAAGAAATTTAATTTCTTCATGAGATTGAGTTTTGGTTAAAAAAATAAATGTTATTTAATAAATAATAAATTAGCCATATTAAAACATGACGATAACCCACAGCATCCTGTAAGGAAGATACTGCACATTAATTATTAAACCTTAGCCGACGATGTATACATTAATATATAGGGTGATTTCGTCCTTATTTATATACTAAACATACACAAGAAAAAGAAACGGTTGGATCACATGTTTTGAATTTCGTCTTCATTTATAGGGATTTGTGATCTTTCCCGGTGTAGTTTCCTTATTTCTTATTCGTCATTATAAAACACCTCATTGTCCTTTGACAATGCGTAATAAAGCGCAAAGCTAACCAAATTAATAATACTAAGTAATACTATACTGAAAATATTTTATAAAATTTTGAATATGATTTGCATCATCGTATTTCAGGGACTTCAGGAATAAAATGGCTTTGCAGCATTGAGCAAAATTCCCTGAAAGTATTTTTTCCCATTCTAAAATTTCAGTTTCGTATAGCGGCTTTATCTGAAAAATAAGATAAAAGCCAGTCATTTCGAATATTTTAAATATTAACACGGAGATAATCTCGTTTCACTTTACATCTACACCTTACCTGGTGTGTGTCAAAAAAAAATATACAGGTTACTTTAGTTATCGAATGTTTGCCAATAATCTGGAAATGGATTTTTCTATTTGTTTATAATCCATTATTTCTTTTCCTACGTATATACACATGAAGGCTATGCTATAATCCTGTTTGAACGCCATGGTTTTGAGCCTACTTCTGATCGCTTCCCGCATTCTTCTTTTGAGCAAATTCCTGTCGACGGCCCGTTTGTAATTTCTTTTACTTACTGTCACACCATATTTGATGCCATCCTGCCGGTCTTCCAGGGGAAGCTTCAGATAAAACATCTTTACGGGGTAGGAAAAGCCCGTCTTTCCTTCCGCAAAAACTTTATCAATAATTATTTTCCGTTTTAATCTATGGTCCAATTATATACTTATATTATGTTGGTGCAATCAAATCGCTTTTTGAGATGAATATCAGGAAAATTACCGTGTGCTGCATGCACCTTAAATAAATTCAGTCTGCAATATATATCAGAAAACATATTTCGGGAAGAAAAGGGAAAAAAATGAAGCTTTATTCCTATTATCCCAGATTAAGCATTAGAAATTTGCTACAACTACATTCTGCTTCAAATCTATTTCGGTTCTCGTTTTTCTGTCCTCATCATAGGATTTACTATGATTGCGGGAGAAAAACTCCGAGCCTCATCGCTTTTTTGCATCATTTAGTTTCGTTACAAAATCCAATGCTTAAACTGGGATTATATCTTTCGTTATATTAAAGACTGTGATTTCAATTACAAAGGATTGGTTTAGGCCATACATTTTATTTTCGATGGAAGGGTATTGTACCTGTTTAGTGCGGAATATAAACGGCTTTAAGCTATTTCCACTTCTCCGCTTTTTTGTCTTTGTTTCTTTGTAAAAAATGTAAACACGCCAGTGTTCATTTTTTAAGCACCAAAACATTCAAAATATGAAATACAAAATTTGTATGAGGCATGTGATGCCGTATAAATAAAAAATTCTGATTGCAGTATTTAATAACCACAATCAGAATTTAATATTACTTACGGATTATAATTTATTTAACTCCTTTTTCGTCGGATACAGTCAATTTGGCTCTGCCTCTGGCTCTTCTTTTCGCCAGAACTCTTCTACCGTTTTTAGTAGCCATTCTGGATCTGAAACCATGCTTATTGACTCTTTTTCTTTTGGATGGTTGATATGTACGTTTCATATTTCTTATCTATATTTATTATTAAAAAGGCAGCTTTTGCCACAAAAATTGTATCGTAAATTTTAAAAGAACCGCAAAGGTAAATGTTTATATTGAATGTGCAAATTTTAAACCAAAATAAATATCAGCGGTATTTTAACTCCGCTGACAGCGAATTTAAGATGGTGTATTATCCGTTCATGGAAATTATAAACTCGTCGTTGCTGGTGGTACCCATCATGTGTTTTTTAATAAATTCCATGGCTTCGTCCGGTTTCATATCTGCCAGGTGGTTTCTAAGAATAAACAATTTAGGTAAGATGCTTTCAGGCAATAATAATTCTTCTCTTCTGGTACTTGATTTGGTAATATCAATAGCAGGATACATCCGTTTATTTGCCAGTGATCGATCCAGTTGAAGTTCCATATTACCTGTACCTTTAAATTCTTCGAAAATTACTTCGTCCATTTTGGAACCGGTATCTATCAGTGCGGTGGCCAGGATGGTCAGTGAACCGCCATCTTCGATATTACGGGCCGCACCAAAAAACTTTTTAGGTTTGTGTAGTGCATTGGCTTCCACACCACCTGAAAGTACTCTTCCGCTGGTTGGTGCCACGGTATTGTAGGCTCGTGCCAGTCTGGTGATGGAATCCAGTAAAATAACTACATCGTGTCCGCTCTCCACCAATCTTTTTGCTTTTTCCAAAATAATTCCTGCTACCCGCACGTGGTTTTCTGCAGGTTCGTCGAATGTACTGGCAATCACCTCGGCATTTACACTACGTTTCATGTCCGTGACTTCTTCCGGCCGCTCATCTATCAGCAGCACGATAAGATAACACTCCGGGTGATTATCTGCAATCGCGTTTGCCACATCTTTCAGCAAAAATGTTTTACCTGTTTTAGGCTGTGCAACAATCAACCCTCGTTGTCCTTTACCAATTGGGGTAAAAAGGTCGATCATTCGGTTGCCGTAATCTTTGCCTGCGGGATGGGAAGTCAGTTTAAACTTTTCATTGGGGAATAAAGGCGTTAGGTAGTCAAAAGGTACGCGTTCTTTGAGTTTCAGCGGATCGAGTCCGTTTATGCTATGTACTTTCAATAAGGCAAAATATTTTTCTCCTTCTTTCGGAGGTCTGATGGTGCCCTGGACGGTATCGCCGGTTTTTAATCCAAATAATTTGATTTGTGACGGGGAAACGTAAATATCGTCCGGTGAGGACAAATAATTATAGTCGGAAGAACGCAGAAATCCATATCCGTCCACCATCAGTTCAAGAATGCCTTCGCTGTCAATGACCCCATCCAGATCGGGAATAAATTTGGGCTCTTCCGGTTTAAATTCCTGGGGTTGCGGTGCCGGTCTTCTATATTCTGCCGGCGGATTGTTCTGAGGTTGTTGGTTTGGGTTGTAATTTTGTCCGGCAGGTGCCTGGCTTTGATGTGGGTGTCTGGGATTCCGGTTGCGTGGGTCAAACTTCGGTGTTTTTGGCATTTCGGGATTTTCTTCCCTTTTAGCCGGAAGTGGTTCTTCTGCCGGTTTTGCCGTTACTTCCGGAGTAACTTCAGGTTTCGGGGTAAAGCCCACTTTTTCCGGCACTTTAACCACTCTGACCCTGTCTCTTTTTTGTGCCTGTTTTTCTGCCTCTGATTTCGAAGTTTCAGCAACTACGGGTTCAGGTTTGCTTTCGGTTTCCACTGCTACTTTGGTAACGACAGCCGAAGCAGGTTTGCGAACTTTCTTTTTCGGATCGTTTTGAGGAGCGCTTTCATTTGTGCCATTGCTTTTACTCATGATGGCCTGCTGATCCAGAATTTTGTAGATCAGTTCCTGTTTACTTAGTTTTTTTACATTGCCTAAAGCAAGTCGATCAGCCAATTCCTTTAACTCAGGAACGAGCATGTCATTTAACTGCAAAATATCGTACATATAATGATATATAATTCTGATTAATGAATTTTAAAGGATAGATTCTGAAATTAAATCTGAACTGTCTGGTGGGGAAAGGCCCCATTAAACAAGGTAAAGAAATTATTTTGAAAAGATACAACTGTCGGCTGACAGCCTGTTTGAAAAAATTAAAGCACAAAAATAGGTATTTAATTTGATATTCAAAATACTATCTTTGCAAAAATTTTTAAAAAATAATAAATAAACTATATAATTGTCTCATACAAATACGCACTTATGCTTGAAATTGGAAATATCAGAGAAGACCGGGAAAAAATTATTGCAGGTTTAAAAAAGAAAAATGCATCGGAAGAGCAGCTTTTGCTGGTAGATAAGATCATAACAGAAGATGATAGAAGAAAGGTAACTCAAACTAATCTCGATAATTTATTTGCCCGTTCAAATAAGCTGGCAGAAGAAATCGGGACGCTATTTAAGTCGGGCAATGTGGCAGGTGCCAACGAATTAAAAGCGGAGGTAGCCGCGATTAAGGAAGCGTCTAAATCCATGGAGCTTTCCTTAAAAGAAATTAAAGATGGCCTTGAGGACATGATTATTCAGTTGCCCAATACACCGCATGAATCGGTTCCTTTCGGAAGCAAGGCCGAAGACAACGAAGTATATAAAGCCTGGGAAAAAGGGATGCCTGAGTTGGGTCCCAATGCTTTACCTCATTGGGAAATTGCAGAAAAATACAACCTGATCAGTTTTAAGGACGGGGTAATGCTTACCGGATCGGGATTCCCGGTGTATAAAAATAAGGGTGCCCGGCTGCAACGTGCGCTGATAAATTTTTTCCTTGACGAGGCCATTGCTGCGGGGTATCAGGAAATACAACCACCGCTGCTGGTCAATAAAGAGACGGCCCGTGCTACGGGTCAGTTACCGGACAAAGAAGGGCAGATGTACTATTGCGAAAAAGATGATTTTTATCTGATTCCTACGGCAGAAGTGCCGCTGACCAATCTGTACCGGGACACGATTTTACAAAAAAGTGACTTTCCTGTTAAACTAACCGGATATACGCCGTGTTTCAGAAGGGAAGCCGGTTCGTATGGTGCGGACGTCAAAGGACTGAACCGATTGCACCAGTTTGACAAAATAGAAATTGTAAGGATAGAGCATCCCGCTGAGTCATATACATCGCTCATGCAGATGGTCGCCCATGTTGAAAGTTTGTTGGTTAAACTGGAACTTCCGTACCGGATTTTGCGTTTATGCGGCGGTGATATGAGTTTCAATTCGGCACTAACTTTTGACTTTGAGACCTACTCAGCGGCGCAGGGAAGGTGGCTGGAAGTCAGTTCGGTATCCAATTTTGAAACATTTCAGTCCAACAGGATGAAGTTGCGATTCAGGGATGATGACGGTAAAACAAAACTTGCGCATACGCTTAACGGAAGTGCCCTTGCGCTGGCGAGAATTGTAGCAACGCTGCTGGAGAATCATCAGTCGCCTGAAGGTATAAAGATACCAGCCGCGTTACAACCGTATACCGGTTTCAGTTTGATTAATTAACATTAAATAAAAAATATCAAAGCAATTAATTTATTATGATAGGATTAGGTTATTGGATTGTACTGGGCGTTTTTACCATCATAGGAATGCTCGTGAGCAACAGATTAAAGTCAAAATTTGCACACTACAGTAAAATAGGGACCAGAACAGGAATGAGTGGTAAAGAAATAGCTGAAGCGATGCTGCAGCACTACCACATCCGGGATGTTCAGGTGGTCATGGGTCAGGGATTTCTTTCAGATCATTACAACCCTGCTAATAAAACAGTGGCCCTTTCACCTGAAGTGTATAATGGCAGGTCTATTTCTGCAGCAGCAGTAGCAGCCCATGAGTGTGGACATGCCGTCCAGCATGATACCGCTTACAGCATGCTGACTTTAAGATCAAAATTAGTACCTGTCGTTCAGTTTAGTGCCAATATTCAGCAGTTTTTATTTATGGCTACCATTTTTGGAATGGGAGCCGGAATAGGTGGCAATTTATTTATGATGATTCTATTGGGCACTTTTGGTGTCACTGCCCTATTTAGTTTAATCACGCTTCCTGTGGAGTTTGATGCTTCAAACCGGGCACTGGCGTGGCTCGATACTTCCGGCTTTATGCGGGGAGCTGAACACGATGGTGCCAAAGATGCATTATGGTGGGCTGCCATGACGTATGTCGCACAGGCACTGGGCGCTTTGGTTATGTTTTTGTATTTCCTGCTCAGATTCATGGGTAGTGGTGATGAATAAATCATAAAAGATTTTACTTTTGCACTTCATTATAAAGAAGTAGTTATGATAGAGGAAATAGAGATGCAAATCATGCAGACTGTCGATCACTTTGACAAGGCGATTGAACACCTTTCTTTTGAGCTCAATAAAATACGGGCTGGCAAGGCATCACCGGCAATGCTTAATGGTTTAATGGTTGATTATTACGGGGCACCCACACCTTTGACACAGGTAGCCAACATCAGCACCCCTGATGCCAGAACAATCAGCATACAACCGTGGGAAAAAAAGATGCTTGGAGCCATTGAAAAAGCCATCTTTGAAGCAAATATGGGTATTACGCCTATGAACGACGGTGAGGTAGTGCGATTAATGATACCGCCGATGAGTGAAGAAAGGAGGTTGAACATGGTGAAACAAGCCAAACATGCCGGTGAAGAATCCCGTGTTGCTATCAGAGCACACCGCCATAAAATTATGGATTTCCTTAAAAAGAAAATTAAGGATGGATTCCCTGAAGATATGGGCAAACGAAAAGAAGATGAAATTCAAAAAACAATTGAGTCTTATATGAACAAAATTGACAAGATGATAGAAGTCAAAGAAAAAGATATCATGACCGTTTAAAAAATATTATATTGAGTTTTGATAAGCAGAAAAAGCCTGTTGCAAGCCAAGCAACAGGCTTTTATTTTTTATGTCCAGACAAGTCCATTAAGCTTAACCTACTCCATAAAAAGATACAGCGACAAAGTCCAATGCGTCATTTGGGTTTATTCATAAGGTATCTATAAGGTTTCTATGGGTTATCTATGGCTTATCCTACACTTATGGTCGGCACAACGTCGGGACAACGTCGGCACAACCCCCTATTTTGGCCTGTTTTATCCCGAAACAAAGTCCAATGCGTCATTTGAAAACTGAATCAATAAAAAGGTAAATTCTTGTGCCGGTCGCTTTAATTCCGCCTTAACCCTCCTTTTACACAGGGGATGCTATAAGCTAAAAAAGGGCATGATTCAATAAAAAAATAAATAAAACAGGGTTAAAAAAGAGGAAGTATGGTTTGTGGAGGCTATAAATGCTTAAACACTTTGAAGGGGCTATGTCTCTTAAATAAAAGGATTTGAAGCCGGCAAACGTAAACATAAATACGTATACAAAAGTACTTTTCTAAACCCAATACATTAGTTTTCGCATTTTTGGTAATATGGACTGGATTATAAGTCAATATTACCAAAAATATATCGTGGTGTTTGGACCTTCCGGATTTAAACTCTTTCGTTTTATCATAGTAAAATGACCCGGAAAAGTGCAGTATAATTATCCAATTAAAAAAATAGGCTTATATTTGGATTGGAATGTACATAAAAACACCAAAATATTGCTTTAAAAGCGGTCACGGAAACACCAAATGAAACATAAAAAAGCACCAAAAACCAGCATTATAATTTTAGCTGCCGGGGCGTCTTCCAGACTTGGCAGTCCAAAACAATTGCTGGAGGTGCATGGCAGTTATCTGCTACAGCATATCGCCGAAGTGAGCGCAGCTTCCGATGCTGATCATGTTGTGGTTGTACTGGGAGCGCATCATCATTTGATAGAAAGCATCATCGATTTGAGTCGAGTACAAATAGTCTTAAATCCATTGTGGGAAGAAGGATTGTCTTCGTCGATATGCTGCGGGCTTGAAACGGTCCTTACGGTATATCCCAAAACAGAAGCGGTCATTTTTGTGCTTTGTGATCAGCCGTATTTAACGACCCCGATTCTAAACGAACTCATGCTAAGACAAGCAGAAACCAATAAATCAATCATACAATGCCGGTATTCGCAGGCCATCGGGCCACCGACCTTATTTTACAAGGATATGTTTCCCCATTTGATGCAACTGCGTGGCAGTCAGGGAGCAAAAAGTGTGGCGAATCAATTTCGTGAAGAAGTAGCATATGTATCATTTCCAGATGGTGATACTGATCTGGATACAGCATCTGATTATACCCAATACCTTCAAAAATTACAGGTCATATGTTAGTAGATTCCTATGACCGAATCCATAATTATTTGCGGATATCACTGACGGATAACTGCAATCTCCGGTGTATGTATTGTATGCCAGAAGATGATTATGATTTTACACCGGCATCAAAAATCATGCAGGCAGATGAAATATTTCAGTTGGCTAAGATATTCGTTGAGTCGGGTGTTCAAAAAATCAGGCTTACCGGAGGAGAACCGCTGGTTAGAAAAGATGCTGCAGATATCATTAAAAAACTGTCCCAATTGCCTGTTAAACTCACTTTATCTACCAATGCGACCCGGCTGGATCAATATTTTGATGTGTTAAAAGCAGCCAATGTACACTCTATTAATGTGAGTTTAGACACTTTAAATGCAGACAAATTTGTGTTCCTCACCAAAAAAAATCAATTTGACCAGGTGTATAAAAATATACAGTTGGGGGTTAGTCTCGGATTTCACATAAAAATCAATGTTGTGGTGATGAAAGGGATCAATGAACATGAGATCATTGATTTTATCGAACTTACAAAAGATCAGCCTTTACATGTGCGGTTTATCGAATTTATGCCATTCAGTGGAAATCACTGGAGCAGTGATAAAGTGGTATCTTACAAAGAAATGTTACAGATAGTTTCGGCCGTATATCGATTCCATCCACTGGAGAGGGAAAAACACGACACGGCAAAAAGCTTTTCGACGGATGGTCATGTCGGTACTTTTGCAGTTATCAGTACGATGAGTGCCAATTTTTGCGGGGATTGTAACCGAATGCGCCTGACGGCTGACGGCAAACTAAAAAACTGTCTTTTTTCGAAAGAAGAAACCGATCTATTAACGGCACTTCGCCTCGGGCAGGAAGTTTTGCCACTCATCAAACAAAGTATCGGAAATAAGGCCAAAGAACTGGGGGGGCAAATGCAGCATGATTTTATGCATGTGGATGCGGACGCCATTAAAAACAGAAGTATGATCACCATTGGAGGATAAGGGATTAAAAGAACAGACCATGATCAGTTATTCTGAAGCTAAAAAAATCATTTCCGACAGCATTTCGTCATTGCTACCGATACGGATATCGCTTACTGATGCCGTTGGTCTGATGCTGGCGGAAGATGAAATTGCCCGTATTGATAGTCCGGCATTTAACCAATCGTCGATGGATGGCTATGCGCTGGCGCTGCACCATGCGCCGGAAAAAAAGATATTTACCATATCCGGAGAAATTGCGGCCGGCCAGCAGCCAGCATCCCGGTTACATTTCGATGATGCCATCCGTATATTTACAGGTGCTGCGGTACCAGAGGGATATGACACTGTGGTTATGCAAGAAAAAACCAGGATAGAAAACGGGGAACTGGTGATTACAGATATGCAATTGAAGCCCGGAAAAAATGTCCGGATTCAAGGCGAAGAAATAAAGGCAGGTATGGTGGCACAACGCCGCGGATCGATGCTGAGTCCCGCTGCCTGCGGCTTTCTTGCAGGTTTAGGAATTGTAGAAGTTACGGTTTATCCGAAGCCGCGAATCGCCCTAATCATAACGGGCAGCGAACTTCAAAAACCCGGTCAAACACTTCATTTCGGGCAGGTGTACGAATCCAATTCAGTTGTCTTAAAAGCCGCCTTGCAGCAACAGCACCTGGAAGCATCGGAAATAATTTGCGTAAAGGATGATACCGACGAAATCACGGCTGCCCTGCGCGACGCCCTGAGCCGAAATGATGTAATCCTTTTTACGGGTGGTGTCAGTGTTGGGAAATACGATTTTGTCACAGAGGCAACAAAAAATAATGGGGTAAAAACCTGTTTTCATAAAATCAAACAAAAACCCGGTAAACCCATTTATTTCGGTACACAAAACAGCAAACTGATATTTGGTTTACCCGGAAATCCGGCATCTGTATTAACCTGTTTTTATGTTTATGTTTTGCCGGTGTTAAAACAAATCAGTCAACTGGAAATGACGTCCGGATGGATCAGCGTACCTTTACAGGGCCCTGTTAAAAAGGAGCCGGGTTTAACCCACTTTTTAAGAGGGTACTATGATGGCAAGGTGGCAAAAGTGGTGGAAGGCCAGGAATCATTCAAAATGATATCCTTTGCCGCGGCAAACTGTCTGATTCGCATCGATGAAGAACAGGGAGACTGCCCTGCCGGGATGCTGGTTGACCTGTTTCTATTACCCTAATAGATATGCATATGGATGCACTTAGTTTTTATATGTTGCTATTTGTCGTGGCGCTGCTGTATGCCTCTGTTGGTCACGGCGGTGCCAGCGGATATCTTGCTTTAATGGCTATATTTAACCTGAGTATGGCTACCATGAAGCCATCTGCGCTGATTTTAAATCTTTTTGTTTCATTAACGGCATTTATACAATTTTACCGAAAAGGGCATTTAAAATTTTCTATTTTTCTTCCCTTTGCGCTTGCCTCCGTTCTATTATCTTTTTTAGGCGGGTTAATAGATGTTGATGAAGGGCTTTACAAAAAATTGCTGGGTGCTTTTTTATTGCTGGCGGTTGTGCGTATTTTGTTTTTTGATCAGATTGCCATTAAAAGAAACAAGGTGCCCCCATACCTCATTTCCCTATTTACAGGTGCCTTGATAGGCTTTTTATCCGGTCTGCTGGGAATTGGCGGCGGTATCATCCTATCGCCTATACTGCTGTTTTTTTACGGTACGGATCAAAAACAAACGGCGGCTATCAGTGCCTTGTTTATCTTTGTTAATTCATTAGCGGGTTTAACCGGTCAGGTAGCCAAGGGAGTAGTCCTTGACCCCCAAATTTTCTGGTACGTTATGGTTGCTTTTTGTGGGGGTTTAATTGGCTCATTTCTGGGATCCTCGAGGTTAAATCAAACTACCTTAAAGTACATATTAAGTTTAGTGTTGCTTCTAGCCACGTATAAATTATTTAATGGATAGGTTGTCCCTAAATTACCGCTTTTTCAGATATCTTTACGGCTTATAAAATGGAGTTATGCAAATCAAAGTCATGTTATTTGGTCAGTTAAAAGACTTACTGAACCAGGAATATATCCTGATTGCGGATGTGAATGACAGTGAAACGCTGCTGCAACGATTAACTGGCTTATATCCCGTTTTGTTTGACACCACTTTTCGTTTGGCCGTAGACAATAAAATCGTATCTGAAAATACAAAAATCGATAGTGCCTCTTCTGTCGCCTTGTTGCCGCCTTTTTCGGGTGGCTAAGCTTTAATATCATAATACATATGGAAAGGTATCAAAGACAAATCAGATTAAAGGAAGTGGGAATGGAAGGGCAGCAAAAACTTCGTGCCTCCAGAATACTGGTTATCGGGGCCGGCGGGTTAGGTTGTCCTGTACTGCTTTATCTTACCGCAGCCGGAGTGGGCACGCTGGGTATCGTGGATGATGATTTGGTCAGCATCACCAACCTGAACCGGCAGATTTTGTATGTCATGGACGATCTGGGGCTGCCAAAGGCAGAAATTGCAGCCAACCATCTCCGGCGAATCAATCCGGAAATTCAAATCCAAGTCCATCAGACCCGGTTAACGACACAAAATGCTTTGGAAATCATGCAGCCATACGATATCATTGTAGACGGTACCGACAATTTTCCAAGCAGATACCTGATCAATGATGCGTGTGTTTTATTGGGCAAGCCATTGGTATACGGGGCTGTTTCCGGTTTCGAAGGTCAGGTTGCCGTATTTAATGTGCGTGGAGCAGGAGGCGGCTTTTCGGTGAATTACAGGGATATTTTCCCACAACCGCCCAAAGCCGGTGCGATATCCAATTGTGAAGAAGCCGGCGTCCTCGGTATGTTGCCGGGCACTATTGGGTGTCTACAAGCTGCCGAGGTGATCAAACTGATTACAGGGTCGGGGCAGGTATTAATCAACCGACTGCAGACGGTAAATCTACTGACAGGTGTATGGCAAAACTTTGACCTTAGTCCAGCAAAATCAGCAAAGTACGACATGCCTCAAAATGCGAAGGCATTCATGGAAACAAACTATGACCTGCCCTGCAGCTCCGAAAATGCTTCTGAAATCAGCGTTGCAGAATTTGATGCCTATCTTAGCCAAAAAAATGTGGGAATATTTGACATGCGGGAAGCCGGAGAACAACCCTTTGTGGATGAATTTGAATATATATCCCTTCCTTATTCAAGCCGGGACACCGTTGAAATAGATCATCAAGGAGAAACCTGGATTTTTTTCTGTCAGACAGGAAGCCGAAGTTTAAAAGCTTTACAAGCCGTTAAAATAAAATATCCCCATAAAACTATTTTGAGTTTAAGAGGGGGGATCACAGCGTGGAAAAATGCAAAAACCAAGATAAATCATGAATAAAAAAACGCCAAAAAATATATTTTATCAGCATGCTATTCCATCTGAATTTATTTCTGAGAATATAAAGAAGCACCAATCCAAAACGGACATTGGGGCGCACAGTATATTTTTAGGGCAGGTCAGAGCGGATAAACTGGATTCGAAAACGGTGACCGGGATCCGTTACACTGCTTTTGAGGCGATGGCCCTGGAAAAAATGCATGACATCAGAGAAGAAACGATAACCAAATACGACCTGACCTGCATGCACGTATACCACAGCCTGGGGTATGTACCTGCCGGAGAAATCTGTCTGTTTGTATTCACCTCATCGAGGCACCGAAAAGACGCCATGCATGCCTGTGAAGAGGTAGTAGAAAGGATAAAATCGGAATTACCGGTATGGGGTGAAGAAATTTATGAAGATGGAAGCCAGACATGGAAAATAAACACATAATAAAACATGGTCAATATTACTTCTAAAAACGAGACATTGCGAAAGGCAATAGCCACAGCGATACTGAAGGTGTCCAAAGCGGAAACAATTCAACTGATCAAAGCCCGTCAGATACCGAAAGGCGATGTATTTGAATTTTCACGGGCTGCCGGATTGCTGGCTGTAAAAAAAACCAGCGATGTTATACCCGATTGCCACCCTTTGCCCGTCGAATATACACAGATCAGGCATTATATTGATGGGTTACAAATTAAAATAGAAGTAGAAGTACACACCATTCACAAGACGGGCGTTGAAGTAGAAGCTATGCATGGCGCCGCAGTCACGGCCCTGACTATGTATGATATGTTAAAGCCGGTCGATAAAGGCATAGAAATCAGCACCATAAAACTAGAGTCAAAAGAAGGCGGAAAGTCTCAATACGGACAACAACGTCAATTAGAATTGACCTTTGCGGTCATGGTTTGTTCCGATAGTGTTTCCAGTGGTAAAAACCGGGATACCTCCGGCAACTATGTGAAAGAAAAGCTCGAACATTATGGTTGCACCCTGACGAATTTTGACATCATTCCCGACGACATCGAAATCATCCGGGAAAAGGCAAAACAAATCAGTGCCGCTAATACGGATCTGCTTATTTTTGTGGGTGGCACCGGTTTATCGGTCAGGGATGTCACTCCTGAAGCCATTGGTACGTTGATAGATGTGCCAATACCGGGCATCATGGAAAGGGTACGGAATTACGGCCAGGAACGGATGCCTTTTGCCATGTTATCCAGAGGTGTGGCCGGATTCATTCACAATACCCTGGTCATTACGTTGCCTGGTTCGCAAAATGCGGTCACTGATGCTATGCATGCGCTGTTTCCGTATGTATTTCATATTTTCAAAGTGCGCCAGGGTGAAAGACATGACATGTAGTATTTAAACCCAGATTAAGCATTAGAAATTTACTGCGGCAAAATCCAATGGGTAATTTGGGTTTAATATGCATTTCAGCATCAAATATTACAATACCGAGCGGGGTAAGTATGAATTTTGTTCCGGATGTTAAAAACATGCTACAGCATCGCAGAAATGCTGCAGGAAATGATGATCATGCAGGCATAAAGTTGTATTTTGGCATTTATTTTAAAACAATACGATCCAACAAATCTTGTCAGTCATTGTCACCGGGTGGTGCCGGCGTTTTGATAAAATATTTTTGCCCTGATGTAAGCTGCCTAAATAAAGGGTGAAAAAAAATGTGTAATTTTGCACATAAAAGCCCATTATAATCATAAACCACTTCCATGTTTATACCTAAAATAAAACGTACATGACCAGATCAAAAAAATATTTTTATGTGTTAGCCGGTTTTTTAGCCCTGATATTGCTGTTGTCCATTCTTGTTAAAAAAGAATACAGTGTGCAAACAGAAATGACCATTAATGCTCCATCCAATTATATTTTTAATGTGCTTAAAAACCTTTCTCATCATGACGAGTGGAATGCAAAAGCGATGTTGGATACGTCCTATCATCTCACGTGTGCCGGAAAAGCTGATGGAGCAGGCGTCTCCTGTGATTATACAAGCCAGATGTACGGCAACGGTATCATTCGAATAACGGAAGCACAATCCAATGCCCTCCTCATGTTAACGGATGAACCGGAAAACGGGAAAACCCAAACGTTTACCTATACTTTAACCATGGCAGACAGTGTAACTACCAAGGTAGGTGTACTTGGTACCGGCAAGTCCGGTTTTATTACCAATTTATGGAATTTTATCCATAAATGGAAACTAAAAAAGCACATACATCAAAATCTGGACAATCTGAAAGTACTGGTGATCAACCGGTTTAAAAACAATTTATATAATGGGTATGAGGTCAAAAGTGTGGTAATGAATCAAAAATATTTTATCACGTTGAGGTCGAAAGTGTCTTTTGAAAATTTGCAGCAATATTATACTCAAAATATCAGTGCGTTATATCAAAAAGCACTTGAAAACAAACTCACCATTACAGGAATGCCTTGTGGTCTGTACTATACCTGGAATGAAGAAGGTAAATTTGCCGATATGGCAGCTGCCCTCCCTACCCTGGCGGAATTTAATATACAGGGAACAGAAGCGGTCCAAATCCCATCAAAACAGGCACTGATCATTGAATACAAAGGTGAAAATTCAAAATCGGGAATAGCCCACCTGTGCATGGATGAATATATGGCTGACCGTTTACTGGAAAGTGACCTACCAGTAATTGAAGAATATATGACGGATCCTACAAAGGAAGCGGATCCATCCAAATATGTTACCCATATTATTTATTACACCCATGCCATCCGGTAAGCGGAGTTGTATTCTTATTCCGAACCGGATCTGATGATTCAAAACAACGAAATACAAAAACATTCCTGGATTTCAGAAATGAATGCATACGGGCGCGACAAAGTACCGTTTTTATTTATTCTGGATTTTGAGCTTCAACAACCGAGGGTATTCCGGCTTGACGAAATACCGGATCAAATTTATTTCAAATTCAACCAGCTCAAAAACTATTCACTCAGTGGATTAAAAACAAAAAAACTTGAGTTTCAATCTAGGCCAATAGACTATCAAACCTACAACGCCGCATTTGACCGGGTGAAAAAAGAAATCCTGTTTGGTAATTCTTTTTTGCTCAACCTGACATTTGCAACTGAAATCAGTACCAATTATTCCTTAAAAGCCCTGTTTGATATTGCTCATGCCAAATACAAGATATATTATCAGGATGAATTTATCGTATTTTCCCCGGAAACTTTTGTACAAATCAAAGGCAACAAGATCTATACCTTTCCGATGAAAGGCACTATTGATGCGGATATTCCTGATGCCCACCATATCATCATGAATGATTTAAAAGAAACGGCAGAGCATTACACCATTGTTGATTTACTGCGTAACGATCTTAGTATGGTTGCGCGAGAGGTAAATGTCAACCGATTCAGGTATGCAGACACGCTTGTGACGACATCCGGAAAACTGCTTCAGGTGAGTTCAGAAATAGAAGGTACACTGGCTAAAGATTATAATGCCCATCTTGGTGATCTTTTTAATGCCTTGCTGCCTGCCGGAAGTATTTCGGGTGCGCCCAAAAAAAAAACAATAGAAATTATTACTTCTGTTGAGCCTGAAAGGCGGGGCTACTATACCGGCGTTTTTGGTATTTTTGACGGTGAAAATGTCGATTCTGCAGTAATGATCCGATTTATAGAAAAAACAGGTCAAACATTAAGGTACAGAAGTGGTTGCGGCATTACCAATATGAGCCAATGTATAGATGAATACCATGAAATGATTAATAAAGTATATGTGCCGGTTAATAGAAAGTATTAAAATATACAACGGGCGGCTATATAATATAGCCGGACATGAAAACCGGGCCAATACGTCCAGAAAGGCGCTTTTTAACAGTATGCGCCCCCTACATTTGCAAAAAAGCATTCATCTACCCCCGGAGTATTCCAAAGGGCTGGTGAAGTGCAGAATCGTGTATGCGGAAGACATCATAGAGATCAGTTATCAGCCATATACTGTACGAAATATTGGAAGTTTAAGATTAATCAGCGACGATATTGTGTCCTATCCTTATAAATTTGAAAACAGGAAAGAACTTGATGCTTTATACCATAAAAAAGGGGAACAGGATGAAATACTGATCATCAAAAACGGTTTACTGACCGATTCCTATTATTACAATGTCGTATGCCAGCAAGGATACACTTATCATACCCCAAGCCGACCCTTGCTTTGTGGTGTCATGCGCTCTTATCTGCTGAAAAAAAATAAAATAACAGAACGGGACATTAAACTACCGGAGTTACACCACTATGATTGTATTCACCTGATCAATGCACTCACTCCGTTAGGAAAAATCATCGTACCTTCGAACCAAATTTTCGAATAAATTGAAGTCATTTAGTATCGGCCTTATTCTGTCATTTATTCGGTTTATAACCAATAGCTGTCCGCTGTGTCTGAAATTGGTCATGTGGAAAATCAAAATCATCCTTAAATATGTGGTCAGATACCGGAATCAGGTAGTGACCAGTAATTTACAAAACAGTTTTGGGGACCGGTATACCAAAGCACAGATCGCGTTGATAAAAAGCAGGTACTACGATGTTTTGGTGCGGTATATTCAAGAAACATTTCAGATCATCAGTTTTGATCGTAAAAAAATAACAAAACGAGTCCGCATAGCGCAAAAGGAAAATTGGGAAACCTATTTCGCCGGGCAAAATAGTGTTATCATTGCTGCGTCCCATTATGGAAACTGGGAAATGAATATGGTTGTATTTCCTGCCCTGACCGCCAGGCGTGTGGTTGCCTTTTATAAGCCCATCAGTGACCCTATGCTGGATGCGTATATGAAAAAAATCAGATCGGTACATGGGCTGGAATTATATGCCATTGAACAGACCGGACGAATTATGGCGGCTTTAAAGGGAGAAAAAGTATTATACATTTTTATCGGAGACCAAAGCCCTTTAAATATGAATGGGGTTTACTGGAACACTTTTCTGGAGCAGGATACGCCATGGCTCAACGGTGCTGAAAAACTGGCCCGAAAGTTTAATTATCCGGTAGTCTATTTACAACAGGTGCCGGAACACCGGAGTCCGTTTTCATACACGCTTCGTTTTCAAATCATTTCATCTAATCCGCAGGAAGAAGCCCCTGGTTTAATCACCGAAAAGTACAGCAGAATACTGGAAGAGGAAATCCTTGATAAGCCGGAATACTGGCTTTGGTCGCATAAAAGGTGGAAAAGAGCCCATTTGAAGCCTGGTCTCTGAATATTAAACTATAAGTCTTTTAGTCCTTTGGGTCTGGCTGCCAGATTCCACTTAAAACCTTTCACTTTCAGCGCTTCGTGGTCGGTATTTTTTATCGGCATCACTCTGGATTTTGGCTCTCTGTAGTTGTGAATGTCGGTAATTTTATTGTCTTTTAAAAAGAAAGACATATTTGCCGCTTCGGTTGTATTTACGCCTGTGTAGGCTTTCTCCTTATCTGTCATATAGTATACCACCTGTGCACTACCATCCACATCCAGACGGTAAATTTTGCTTTCCCGAAAAAAGGCTTCCACAAAATCCCCTTTTATCTGATTAAAAAACAAGAGGTCTTCGCTGCTGATAATCGTAGATTGTGACGTGACGGTCAGTTTATCTATTTTTTTACTTTTTAATAAGATTTCTATCGTATCGCCTGCTATCTGGGAGCTGTCGGACCACACAAACGGGTTTTTGTAAAAAGTAAATATTGAATCTCTTTTATTATAGACCAATGAATCGCACACGGCCTGCATGTCCGATTTAAAAATTCTGACATTTGGATAAGCAATAAAATAATCAATGGTATCCATTATGCCCGTAAAAATGGTGTCGGTCTGCATATTTTTCTCCTTTATTGCGGTCGTTGAATCTTTGCTTATCATGCCTGTAGTGTCTGAAATAGCCATGCTGTCTGATACCATGTTTACCGCAATATCTGTTTTTAACGAGTCTAATTGTTGCTCCGGGTTATTCGGGTTTATTTCAGAAGCCCGGGTATCGGTCTTTGAATTTTTTTTACCATCTCTTTTGGCTTTTCGAGCTGCATTTTTATCCGGCACAATGATCCTTTCTTTTACAATTCTGAAAGATTTAAGGGTATCCGCTTTTAAAAAGAGGGTATCCCCATCAATTTCCGTTGTAAAAAGAGGCCTTCCGGTATCGTTGGTAGCCTTCATAAAACTTTCTGCTCCCCGGTAGAGTACATGATCAGCAATAATGGCCGTTTTTGCCGATGTATCTCTCCAAATCACGTGGCCGTCCGCTTTACCGTATTTAATCAATTTGTTATAATCCAGAGAATCGGCTTCGATAATTGTTGGTGCATCGGATACTTTTGACCTTCCTGTCACGTTGAACTTATCCGTCTTTTTATCGTAATAGACGTTTTCTCCCTGGACTTCATTTTTTTCGCCTTTATACCAGGCATTTGTTGTCAGCTTAAACACGTCGTTTTTCTGATCAAAAAAAATGACCTTAGCATATGCTGTATCCAGATCTGAAACGTACCGGCTCCGCAGCGTATCGCCTTTCAGGGTCACCTGATCCAGTTTACCATTATACGTGATCGTATCCGCCTGCGCTTCTGTTTTCCCTTTCAGGTACTGGGCATTGCCAATAAAATCGCCTATTTTATCGTCCAGATCAAACCAACCGCCCTCACTGTAAATGCCGGCGGAATCCTGTTTTATTTTAACAGGTGAAAGAAATGTTGTTTTTTGGGTAATGGTATTATACGACAGTGAATCTGCAGACATATCAAAATCATCCCCGGTGACTTTTACATTCTGGTAAAAAAACGCTGTTTTATCGTTCAGGATGTACCGTCCTCTCCGGCTGATGAGGGTAGAGGTGCCATCCACAAGTCTTGCGTTTTTGGTATAATATGCAATTTTATTCTGAACATCGTATTTCAACCAGGTTGTGTAGAGCTTTTTGGTTAATCCATTTTCAAGAATAATATTTCCGTATAAATAGGCCACCAGGGAATCCCCGTTGTAGTGCAGGGAATCAGCAAATATTTTGATCGTATCGTTCTGTAACAATACTACATTAAAGTACATTTTAAGATCAGCGCCTCTCAATACGGCTGTGTCGCAATACATAAAGGTATTTGAATGGTAGACTTTCACGTCGCCATTGAGATACTGTGTAGCCGGCGTGGTGGTGGCATCAATGACCTGATTATTTTCACTGTGGATTGATATCTTTTGAGGTGAAGTTTGCCGGATTTGGGTAAAAACGTGGTAAGGCATTAACAATGCCATTATAAACCACAATGATTTTTTTAAAAAGCGTCTTTCTATGTTTAATTCAGCTAAAATATGTCCGGGGTTTTGTTCTTTTGCTACAACGATACTTTACAACGCCTTGTTACGGTACAAGGTTTAAATTCTATATACGCATCAGGCACTGACAATGGAAATTTCCGGTTTCCCTGTGTCACAGAGTCTAAAACGCCTTTTGGGTTAAAATCGTGCAAAGATAGGGATTTGGCTACGAAGCCCAAAATTGTCGTATAGAAATCAGCCGGGTATACAGCATGATGCCAACGTTCAGCCTAATTATTAAATCTGCTTTCATCCGTTAAAATAAAATTAAAGACATTATCCAGTCGGGCATGGCAATAAAAAACCAAACGGGAAGCTCAATAAAAGATTATCCATCAAAACCGCTGTTGGGACTCCGAGGCCAGTTTATCACCCAAAAACGAACCAATGGCAACTCCCATTCCTCCCAAACGAACCCCCACCAGCATATGATCGTCGATCCATTTTACAATGGGATATTTGCTTGGACCAACCCCCAAAATGCCACTCCACCAGAGGTCGATCCTATCGGAAGCACCCGGGTGTATTTTTTCCAAAGTAACTTTGAGGTAATCCTGAATAATAGCTGTATTTCCAAAACCGGCGGTTGTTTCTGTCACAGGGTCAAGATTTCGTCCACCTCCAAGTAAAATCCGGTCTTTATAAGCCCTGAAGTATATATACCCTTTATCTACATGATAGCCGGAATCCAGTTGCAATCCGGGTATCGGTTTGGTCATCAGTACCTGATTTCTGGCGGGTACTACTTCGAGTTCGGGAATCAGTGCGGCGGTAAAACCATTGGTACAGACGATGAGCTGTCCGTAATTAATGTGCAATCCCTGCGCTGTAATAAGTAAATGGTTTATTCGGTCAATTTCAGTGACCTCTATGCCATATAACACATTTACTCCCAGCTCCATGGCTTTCCCAAGCAATGAATTCATCATAGAAACCGGATTTATTGTGCCTTCTTTTCCGTTAAAAATGGATGCATGATGGAATGCCTTCAAGCGGGTATTTTTGGCAGGAGAATAACAGGCTGTCAGACCCAGGTAATCGCTCATCAGGGTATTGCAATAATCCATACCATCAAAACACTCGTCCATCAGGGCTTTATCTTCCATTCTGAATAATTCGGTGCCTCCGTTAGGGGTATATTCAAGGTTTTTTTTCCCCACCCTGGTCTTTAGTTTGCTCAGACCCTGCCATCGCATGGCAACCACTTCCATACATTGTTTTTCCCCCATGCTTTTGATGTCGTTGAGTAGCTCAGAAACAGAGCCAAAACAGGAAAATCCTGCATTTTTTGTACTAGCGCCATAGGGCGCATGGCCTCTTTCCAACACCTTCACGCTGATCTCCGCGTTTTGTTCTTTAATCGAAATAGCGGTACTGAGACCGACAATGCCAGACCCCAAAATGGTCACGCCGGCAGGTGATTCAATAAAATATTTTTCCCAAAAACTATAATTCATTATCTTGTGTCATCTTTTAAAACCATCCTGAATTTCAGAATTCAGGATAAAATTGAACCATTCGAAGTGCAATTAAATAAATTATTGACATAATAAAAAATTAATAATCATGATTCAGAGAATACAGACGGTTTTTCTTTTGCTCAGTAGTGTGGGCTTTTTTGGTCTTTTTGCGGTACCTTTTGCCACCAGCAGTATTGCTGTTCCACAGCTGTTTAATGACATGGTTTATAATATTCACGATAGCCTCATTTTGCTGCTTTTATGCGTTATTGGCGGATTGGCCAGTCTGGGTGCCGTATTTTTATACCAAAACCGGGAATTACAATTAAAAATGACCTATGTCGTCACTGTTTTTGCCATTTTATTGCCTTTGTTAGCCATGCTGCTGGTTTTTAATGAAGGGACTGCGAGCAATCAAATGGCTTCGATAGATGATAAAGCCGGGATTTATCTGCCTGTGTTAAGTATTATTTGTTCCATTCTGGCAGCCCGTGGCATCAGAAAAGACGAAAATACGGTAAAATCCATGGACAGGCTCCGGTAATATGGAAATTTCCAGTGAAGGCCTGCGGGCTGAACGCCTCTTTTCTACCTCCAGAAGCAGTGGACCCGGAGGCCAACATGTTAACAAAACGGAAACCAAGGTCGAACTCCGGTTCAACATTGCTGATTCTGTATTGCTTACTGAAGATCAAAAAAACACGCTATACCAAAAACTGGAAGGTAAGCTGGCGGATGGGGCTACAACGATCATACTGACTTCTCAAGTGTACCGAAGTCAACTTAAAAATAAGGCCGATGTCGTTGATAAGCTTAAAAATTTGCTGGACCGCTTATTAAAAAAAGAAACCGAAAGAAAAGCTACAAAACCGACTAAAGCCTCCGCAGAAAAAAGAATTGCCTCTAAAAAGCAGGCCGGTGAAATCAAAACTATGCGTGGTAACTTAAAAAACAAACTTACCGATGACGAATAGCTAGCTCGGGACTGTTAATATCTTAAAGCTGCATTAGCGCTGCGGTGTTACGATCTGATTGTTATTTTTCCTTTTAAAAAAATAGTAAACCGGAATTCCTGCAGCTAAAATGGCTACTCCAACCAATGATTCGGCATTTAATGAAGATAAGGTATTTAGTACAAAGGCTACCGTAATGATCAAAAAAATGACCGGCACCAAAGGATAATATTTTAGCCTGAAACCTTCATTTAATGTTTTTCTTTTTCTAAAAACAAAAATGGATGAAGTAGCCAAGGCCATAAAAACAATATCCATAAAAGTCACAAAAGTGATAATGCGCATAAATGAGCCCCACATCAGAATCAGCAACATGGCCCAAAATGCCTGAAAAATCATGGCTTTATAGGGCGTTTTGTATTTTGCGGAAACATCGGCCAGAAAACTAAAAAACAGACCGTCCCGGGACATGGCATAATAAATCCTTGGTGCCGACATGGTGTAAATGCCGATGGTACCAAAAATAGAAACTGAAATAATTACGGACAACATTTTGCCGCCATTTGTAAAAACAGCGGCCAATGCGTCCCCTGCCACCCGTTCACTGCTGCTTATGCTGTCCATTGGCAAAAGAATCATATAAGCCGCGATGATCAGCACGTAAACCAGCGTAACTGTCATAGTACCATACAACATGGCTTTAGGTACCGTCTTTTGAGCATCGATGGTCTCACCTGAAAGGTAGGTGGCGTGATGCCAGCCGCCCATAGACCAGAAAACACCAACAAATGCTACTAAGATACCACCGATCAGGTTATCCGGGATATCGGACAAGAGGTTCAGATTTATTTCATGTTCAGACTCCGGCAGATACAGAAAGCCTACGATGATGATCGATACCATAGCCAGCAGCTTTAAACCTGTGAACAGGGAAGCAAAACCCTGACTGATATTGACACCCATAATGTTTACGAGTGTGAGTCCCCATATCACCAAAATTGCGATCACGGACTTTTGACCCTCCGTTACTTCCACAAAAAAATTGAGATAATCGGCCAGGGCCAGTCCAAGTGCGGCCAACGCCCCGGTATTTACAATAAGGAGGATTATCCAACCGTATAAAAAGCCAGCCAACGGACCAAATGCGTTTTTTAAGTACTCATAGACTCCCCCTTCTTTAGGAAACATGGAACCCAGTTCGGAAAAAGTCAAAGCCCCTAAAAATGCGGTAAAGCCACCAATTAACCAGGTCAGCAAGGCGTAGCCATGGTGGGGAACTGCCTGCATGGTTCCTGCCGGCGTGATAAAAATTCCTGACCCGATACAGGCGCCGATGGCAATCATGGTGAGGCCTCTGGTGTTCAGTGCTTTTTTTAAGCCGGTCATAGCAGTGTTGTTTTGTCTGATAATTTCATAAATTTAGCTAAAGATTTCTTTCTGAATCTTATAATTTCGTAATTTTAAGCATATTTATCTGATATAAAACCGGATTCCATTAGAATGATGGGCAAATCAGAAAAAAATAAATCCTTGTATTGATAAACGGGGGCGCTAAAGTGGATCGGGGAATATGGTGAATTTGGGATGTAAAAAAATTAGAGTTAAGATTATAATCGAGGCTATTTTTTATACAATACCAAACATCATGATGAAGATAAAGGTATAATTTAATCAGGAAGTATCAATTATAATAGACATTCACCGGAATATATAAAAAGTAACACAGATAAAAATGAACATACTTAAAAAAATACACTCCTTTGCCGGTGTCGTGCTTTTGATGTTCATTTATCTGCCTTCACTGCCTGCTCAGCCGATAAAATCCGTTCTTTTAGGTGACAATGATCAGATCACGCTGCCATTTGTCTATAATAACGGCTTTATTATTGTCGATGTGATATTTCAAAAGGTACTTCCACTCAAATTTATTTTAGATACCGGAGCAGAAAATACCATATTACTTAAAAGAGAATATGCGGAAGCGCTGAACATCACCTACCATAAAAAAATACACCTTCTGGGATCGGATCTCAGCCAGGAAGTAACGGCCTATGTTTGCAACGGCTCCTTTCTCCAATTGGTCAATTCGGGAACGGTACGTCACAATATCATCGTACTGGAAGAAGACCACCTGCAGCTGGAAGAATACATCGGAAGTAAAGTGGATGGTATACTGGGTGCTGAATTTTTTAAAGGGCTGGTCATACGGATAGATTATAAATCCAATCAGCTGACAATTTATGACCCGACCACCTTCCGGCACGATAAACTTAAAAAATACCACGCTTTTGATCTGAATATTGTTGCGAATAAACCTTACCTAAACTGTATGACGGAGGTAAAGGCAGGCACCATTGTAAATACCAAATTGCTCCTCGATACCGGGGCTGCACTGACTGCTTTATATCACCATAACACAGATACCCTGCTACAGCTTTCCGGCCAGATAGTCAAAGGAAATCTGGGTATGGGACTGGGTGGCGAAATAGAAGGATTTTCAGGGCGGATTCACCAGCTGAAGTTGGGTTCACTGTTTTTCAACAATTTACTGACCAGCTTTCAGGATTTGAATGCGTCTCTGATTTCGCCGGATAAAATCATCAGAAACGGGTTAATCGGCAATCTGTTGCTGGAACGATTTGATGTGATTTTGGACCTGTACCATGAAAAACTTTATCTCAAACCCGGCAAAAATTATAATAAAGAATTTGAATTTGACAAAAGCGGTATGACTGTTTTTGCATTTGGCGAAAACTTAAACCGATATTATGTAAAATATGTTGTGGCTCAATCTCCGGCCGGTGAGGCAGATATCAGACCCGGTGACATTATCCTCAATATTGGCTGGTTTTCCTATAAGTGGTATACGCTAAAGCAGATAAATAAAGTGTTTTTTGGTAAAACAGGAAAAAAGGTGAAGTTAAAATTGTTAAGGGGCAATGAAATCATAAAAAAGGAAATTATACTGCGTGACCTGTTTAAATAAAACTAATTTAATGGTATTGCTCCAAATCATTTGTGTTGTATGAATCAGATCGAGAACAGGCAAAAACAAGCCAAAATATTACGTTTATTTCAAAAAATACACCGGTTAACCGGTATTTTCCTTTTTATATTCTTTTTAATTATAGGGGTAACCGGATTACTTTTGGGATGGAAAAAAAATTCTGGCGGTCTGATTCTGGCAGATACTGCTTCGGGTACAACGACAGACCTTAGCCAATGGAAACCGTTATATCAATTGACCCATGCCGGCATAAACTATCTACGGGACTCGGTTTCTGCATCGCTGGATACAACTATTGACCGAATTGATGTCAGGCCAGATAAAGGGATTGTAAAAATTTCATTTAAACAACATTATACCGGATTGCAGGTCGATGGGGCTACTGCCAAAGTAATCCAGATAGAAATGAGGAATGCAGACCTGATTGAACAAATACACGAAGGGTCGTGGGTAGACCGGCAATTGGGCTGGCAAAAAGGCTATTTTAAGCTCTTTTACACTTCGGTTTGTGGTATGGGTATGGTCATTTTTTCCATTACGGGGTTCTGGTTGTGGTACGGACCAAAAAAAATGAGAAATTAACGTTAATTTTTTCCAGTTTTATGAATTTCTATATATTTGTTGGTATGAAATTCACGTAAAAACCTGTAGATGTTATGATAAATTTTCTGATTCTGGTTGCCGGTTTGGCCATGGTTGTTTACGGAGCCAATCTTTTAGTAGACGGGGCCTCCTCGCTTGCCAAAAAATACAATATTCCAAACATAGTCATCGGGCTTACCGTGGTGGCGTTTGGCACATCCGCTCCGGAACTGGCGGTGAGTACGTATGCTGCCTGGGCCGGAAATTCAGAAATAGCCATTGGAAATGTCATTGGAAGTAACATTTTTAATATTTTTTTAATCCTGGGTGTTTCCTCTTTAATATTTCCATTAACCATCTTAAGAAATACGGTTTTAAAAGAAATACCGCTCAGTTTGCTGGCTGCTGTAGTGCTTTATTTTATGGTCAATGACATTATGTTTGCTGATGCGGATAAAAACTACATATCGTTTTCCGATGGTATTACTTTGCTCTCGTTTATGGCTATTTTTATGTATTATCTGGTGCATCTGGCAAAAACCAGCGGGGAAGATGAGGACCTGAACATTCAGAATATGACGATATACAAATGCCTTTTTTATATTCTTGCCGGCTTGGTTTTACTGGTTTCGGGCGGCAAATTTTTTGTTGACAGTGCCGTAGAATTAGCGCTGGGCTTTGGATTAAGTCAGGCCGTTGTCGGTCTAACTATTGTTGCAGCCGGCACCTCCCTGCCCGAACTGGCAACCAGTGTGGTAGCGGCTTTAAAGAAAAATTCTGACATTGCCGTAGGCAATATTGTAGGCAGCAATATTTTTAATATATTTTTTATCCTTGGCACCAGTGCCCTGATATCTCCCTTGCCCAAAGGAAACATAACCGATATCGATATATACGTCTGTATTTTTGCCAGCCTGGCATTATTCGCCACCTGTTATGTGATCGGTAAAAATAAAATCAATAAAATTGAGGGCGTCATTTTTATTTTGTTTTACATTTTGTATCTGGCCTATCAGGTCAGCCAGGTAAAACAAGATCAGTGATTCCTACATTATTTCGAGCGTGCTTCTTATTTTTTGCAATTCTGTGTTCAATTTGGCATAGTTTGCCTCTGAGAGCGGGGATAAGGGCAATCGGACTTCATTGGTGCCGTAACCTATAATTTCCATTGCCGATTTTATACCTACCGGATTTCCTTCAATATATAACCACTTATGGAGGTCGTATGTTTTGAAATTGAGGATTCGGGCCGCATCGTAATTCTGATCCAGCGCAAAATTAATCATCTGGCTGAATGCTTTAGGAAAAACGTTTGCCATTACCGATATTACTCCGTCGCCGCCGATGGCTGTCATGGCCAATGCTACTTCATCATCCCCGGAAGTGACAATAAAATGATCCGGTTTATTTTTTAGTATTCTTGTTGCCTGAATCAGATCACCAGATGCCTCTTTAATACCGATAAATGACCTGCTGTATTCCGCCAGCCTGACAGTGGTCTCCCATTCCATATTTGACCTGGTTCTTCCCGGAACGTTATACAGGATTACCGGGACCGGGCAGACATCGGCCACAGCGGCGTAATGTCTGAAGATACCTTCCTGGCTTGGTTTAATGTAAGCAGGGCTGGAGGACAAGATAGCGCTGATGCCCGTAAAATCATAGGAATTTATTTTTTTTACCAGTTCTTTGGTATCGTTGCCCCCGAAATTACCGGCTACCAAAGGTACTCTGTTATTTATCTTCTGAATAGCAAAATCGAGTACAGACCTGGCTTCCGCTTCATTGAGCGTTGCGGTTTCACCTGTTGATCCCAATGCGACAATATAGTTTACCCCTCCGTTGATCACATAATCTATGATGGCGCCAAAAGTCTCCAAATCAATTTCATTATTTTTAAAAGGGGTGATGATGGCTACGCCTGTACCTATAAATCTCTGGTCTTTCATATCCTATTACTTTAATATTTATTTAATGGCTATGGTTTCTGTTACTTTTAAAATATTATTAATCATGGCGTCCAAATCAGGTAATTCTCCAGTGTCAACAATCAGATCAAAATATACATCTGCCTTTTCCGTAGCCGGACCAATGATCAGCCCAGCTGAAGAATGGGCTACAATATATTCGTAGTGTGGCAACATTTTTTTACATAAGACGATAAGCACGTCAAATTTCAACAGCAGAAATTCCGTCACTTTGTCTCCAAACGGAATACCATACCATTTTACATTTTTTCTATTATATGCATCGTAGTCGATGTTGTCCAAGGGCAAATCGTTATTGACAAAAGCCAGTGATTTTATGCTTTTTTTTCCATCGGGATTGAGCATTTTTTTGAACCGGTGTACTTTTTTACGATCGTCCTCTTCCGTACCATCAAACAAAATACAAATGGAAGACGCCGGATTGGTACCTGCAGGATGCTGTTTTTTAATTCCGGAATTTTTAAATTCCCGATAAAAAAACCACTTTTTAATTTGCTCTATCATTTCATATTTTTCGCCCCATGTTATTCACTTTCGGCAATGGCATAACGCCCCATATCGCTGTATTTCTGAATTCGCTGGGTAATTCGTTCCTCCGGATCCATGTTTATCAATCCGGCCAGTTCTGCTTTGATATGGGCTTTCAGTGTTTTAGCCATTTTTTCAGGATCCGTGTGTGCACCGCCCAGAGGTTCCTTCACTATATCATCAATCAAACCAAACTCCAGCATATGTTCCGGTGTGAGTTTAAGTGCCTCGGCAGCGGTTTCTTTAAAATCCCAACTTCTCCAAAGTATTGACGAACAGGATTCAGGAGATATCACCGTATACCAGGTATTTTCGAGCATAAACACTTTATCGCCCAGCCCGATACCCAATGCACCACCTGAAGCCCCTTCACCGATGATATAACACAGTACGGGCACTTTGAGTTGTGCCATTTCAAACAGATTTTTAGCTATGGCTTCGGCTTGTCCTCTTTCTTCCGCTTCGAGACCGGGAAAGGCACCCGGCGTATCGATGAGCGAAATGACGGGCAGGTTAAATCTTTCTGCCAATTTCATGAGTCTCAGGGCTTTTCTGTATCCGTCCGGGTTTGCCATGCCGAAGTTTCGATATTGCCTCATCTTGGTATTAGTGCCTTTCTGATGTCCTAAAATAACGACACTCTGGTTGTCAATTTTAGCGATACCGCCCACGATGGCTTTATCGTCTTTGCAATACCGGTCACCGTGCAATTCTGTAAATCTTTTGCACATCTGTTCTATATAAAACAACGTATAGGGTCGTTCGGGATGGCGGGAAAGCTGGACTCGTTGCCATCCGGTCAGGTTGGCGTATATATCTTTTTTAGTTGTTTGAATTTTTTTTTCGAGTTCTTTAATGCTTTCTGTCACATCAATAACCCCTTCGTTGCCTACCTGTTTGAGTTTTTCGAGTTGTTCATACAGGTTTTCAATGGGCTTTTCGAAATCGAGGAAAACCATAATCAATACTTTTGGGTGTTGGTTAAATAACTGAGGGGACAAATTTAACCATAGTGCAGGGAAAATTGACATAAAATCAAAAAATTAAAAAAATAAATATTTTATCCGTAAACTATTTTGACAATTAAAAACAATACATATCTTTGCGTCGCTTTAAAAGAAAGGCTAATATGGATTGGTAGTTCAGCTGGTTAGAATACATGCCTGTCACGCATGGGGTCGCGGGTTCGAGTCCCGTCCAGTCCGCAAAAACAAAATGCCAAATAGAAGTAAAATTCTGTTTGGCATTTTTTATTTAAGGCGTATCAGATGTTGTTTTGAGCAGCGGTATGCGAAGTTTTGGTTTCAATGCAATTCACAGCTTCCCGGTTGTAGCATATTTGCTGATGTATGTGGCTGTTTCCTGGTATTTAGACAGAAAAAATAAACAACATTGGATTCCTGCTCAAAAAACAAATAAAAAGCATTTAAATCCACCAGGTTTTTATTATCTCAGCTTTACGTTGGTGCGGGTATTTGTCTTTGCAGGATTATATTCAAACGCTTACTTTTAACAAATATCTTTATTTTGAAAAATTTTATATTTCGAATGCACGTTATTAAACGGAAATTTTTGGATTTGTAAATAAAGATATTCGTAACAGTTTGTCCAAGTCAGGATTAGATCCAGGTAGATCTTTAACTACAAATCTAAACGACCATTTAAATCTCATTTGATTATGCGATGGCCTGCACAAAAGTGGCGTGGTTTTAATTCTAATAAATTTGCAAAATAACAGAAGTTCAAATTATATATAAAAAGCTAAAAATAATCCATTATGAAAAAAATTATTATCGTTTCCCTTTTGCCACTTTTATTTTTTACTTCTGCCAACGCACAGCGCGGTGTTCAAATTGGAGTTGGCATGGGCACCATGTTGATGACTTACAATGAAGCCAGGCCAAGATCCGTCTCCCCATTATCTCCTGACCTTCAATTTGGCACTATAACGGGGCATAATGCCAAGTATATCGAATTAAAACTGGATTATGCATTTAATCCGAAGTGGCAGTTAAGGTCAGGTGTTCAGTATCGTAGCCGAACCATCTCCTACAGAGAAAACCAGAGTCTGAACAGACGCACCGATATGCTTACTATACCTTTCATGTTGCGATATCAAATTCCGCTTCAAAAAAGTAGCAGATTAAACCTTGGACTTAGTGCCGGTCTTACCCTCGACAGATATTTTGATACTGATATTACTACCATAAGTACCGGCACAATAAATAATTCTATGGAATTAATTTCAATTACTGATGATTTCTATAATGGTGGAATTCTTTCCCTAAATGGTTCCTGGCGATTTGGTGTCGATATGGAGAAGGATCTGGGTGAATGGGGCAGAATAGGCTTACAAATTATGTATTCATTCGCCCATTTGGGCAATGTTGTAGACAGCTATTCTGATGTCAAATTAAAGGTGTACGATCCATCAGACAGCCATGTGCTTTTGTCCGAAAAATCAGAAACCCTTATATACGATGGCCGTCAATCCGGCTATCAAATAGGTATCAATTATTATTTTGGATCGTTACACTGGAATAAAAAATAAGGTTAAAGGAAGGATTTACTGGTCCCGTTTACTTCATTTCTGATTGATAAATAACTTCTAATTTAATCTCGAACTTTTAGTCTGTCTTGAGTGATAAAAAATGTGGGTGGGTTTAGAACTGTAGCCTTAGAGGGGAGAAAACTTTGATATTGACTTTCCGGTAATTTTAAGCTATCATTAATATATGTTGTGTGGTATTGATTGCTGAAACAGATTGCTGTTTTACCTTTAAATGGGTGAACGCATTAGAATGCAATGAAGCAAGTATCCGACAAATAAGTTTTGCATAGACGCCGAATATGGAGGTGCGAATTTTAGATGGGTAAAAGAGTTGTTCTGAAAATCTTAGATAACATATTTCTGAAAATAAACTGCCCGGAATGCAGCAGGTCGAAAGTCAATGTCATGATTTTATGGAACGCTGATATGCCCTTCTGAATTCCGGATCTTTGAGGTCGTTTACTTTATATTAAATATTATTATGCATTTACACCGCAATACATAAAATAATTATGTATTATACATATTTAATTACAATTTTATTATGCTCAATTTCAATTTTATAAAATATTTATTATACCTTTCCATTCTATTTACACCTCCTCCAAAAAAGAAACGATTTTGCAGGAATTACTTTTTTTAACCAACACTTCAATCAAAACAAAATGAAAAAAGAATTTTATTTTATGTGCTTTGTAATCTTTAGTCTGATTACCACTTCCCTGTTTGCGCAGTCATCAGCACCAACCCGGTACACCACTTATTCGTATATGAAGGTAGCGCCGGAAAAGGAGAATGACTATCTTAAGCTTGAAAAAGCCTGGAAAAAGTTGCATCAGGCTAAAAAGAAGGCGGGACAACTCGATGACTGGTCTTTAGCTCAGGTGATTTCGCCATCAGGGTCCAGTACTTCGTATAATTATGTAACAAGAAATTCTTTCGCAGGAGACGCCCAGTATGCCGCTATGTATGATGAAAATTATATGCCGGCGAACTGGCAATCGCTTCTTACCGTGGATGAGATTGGACTTGTGCTCAGAACCGATGAAATCAGAACGATTGTAAAAAATGAAACATGGATCATGACAGATATGGTTTGGGCAGACGATGCTACTTCAACAGCAAAAGTTTTTGTATTTAATTATTTTAAAATTCCTGAAGGTAAAACAAGGGAAAATCACACAAAAGTTGAAAAGGAAATATGGAAGCCGGTACATGAAGCACGTGTAAAAGCAGGAACGATGAAAGGTTGGGTCTTATTAGATCTGATGCTGCCTTTTGGATCATCGCTACCCTATAGTTCAGCCACGGTTGACGCCTATACAGACATGAAACAATTTCTAATGCCCTTTCCCGAAGATTATTTTAAAAAGGTACATCCAAATAAAGATGTCAACGACCTAATGAAACAAACTGATGAGGCAGCCAACCTCGTCAGGGGAGAAGTTAGATTTTTGGTTGACAGACTCGCCTGGTAATACCTGACTGTTGTATTATCAAATATAAGATATACATATTTAGCCTGCGAAAATTAAAATAGTTTCGCAGGCTATTTTATTAACTGGTCCAACAAAAGATTTGTGTTTCCGGTAGAAAAACGACATGCATATGATAACCCAATAAGCCAATTTTGCACAAACGCTCTGTCGTAGTAAACAGCTTAATAAAATCCGGTTGTTGTTTCAAATACTACCGTTAAAAATACCAGCCAAGCCAACCTGTTTCATTAATACCTTCTTATTTTCCATGAAAGGTAAAAAAGATAAAAAAAAAAATGGGACCCTTTACAATGAAATAAGTGCTCCTCCTGATTTACAAAGTGCAAATAATTTTACAATACTCTATTTTAAAAACTAAAAAAAATCGCTTGTCCATTTCCATCTACGTATTATGGCTTATGTTTGTTCCGTTTTTCATAAATCTTAGTCCCATGAAATTGTTTAATTTCCATCAAATTTGTCTTTGTGTCTTAATCCTATTATTAAACTGCCCTGTTTTGATTTCTCAGGAAAAAAGCCAAAACAGCCATACTATGCCCCAAAAAAGCATTAATGTTCAGGACATATCCACTCAAAATGAATCACAAAAGCTCCCTGTTTTTTCAAACAATGAAAGGGATTCGTTAAAAACGGCTGTTAAAGGCATGGTAATTTTTAATTCCACCATCAACAAGCCGCAGTATTTTGATGGCGAGACATGGTATTGTTTTCACAATGATCACTATATCGGAGAACGTTTCGGCGGTGGAATTGTATTTTTTGTTGACGCTTCCGGCAAACATGGTTTAATAGCCTCCTCCGTAAATCAGAGCATTAGTGCCAAATGGGGATTTTTTGAAAAGCCGGTTGAAGCCAATGACAAAAGCCTGTGGGCAGGTAAATCAAATACAGAAAAAATAAGCAAAATAAGTCAGGATAAAAATATTGCAGCCCGACTCTGCAGCGATCTGGTGTTGAATGGCTTTGACGATTGGTACTTGCCATCGATGGATGAATTAAATCTTTTATATACAAATCTAAAAGCAGCAGGGATTGGAAAATTATCGGACGATCTATATTGGTCCTCGTCTGAAACTGACTTTAACAACGCCTGGTTGCAGGATTTTAAAACCGGAGTACAGAAAGAACATCATGTAAATAAATCAGCGTTTGTGCGGGCAATTCGTTCCTTTTAAGAATTGCTTTGTGTTGAGACCCGGTTCCAGCATCGCCATTTATTCATCGCTTTACAGGCCAAAACAAAACCAGAAGCTATTGTAAGGAAGATATCCGGCATGGTGGTTTTGGTATAGTACGAAATCTACATTCCAAATATTTTGGATCGAAGTAACCGTCTTCGACCGGAGAAACAAGAGGCGGTATATTCATAAGGTATTCACAGGGTTGCTATGGCTTATCCATGGCATATCCTACACTTATGGTCGGGACAACCTCGGGACAACCTACTCAAAGGCTTGATTTTCCGGGTCATTAAAACAGAGGGTTTTGCGGTGGAAAAGGACGACTACAGCACATATAATGTGGTAGTTACAAATTTCTAAGGCGGTACGAAATCAAAATTTCAAAAATATGGGATCGAAATCAGTGATCCGGATCATCTGGCAACATAAGGTTCTGGTCCAGGATGACCAGCATCATTTGAAATGGTATTTGTTTATGTTAATTTTGTATACAAGTTTTGATTAGCGTAAATTAATCATATTAATTAGCGCAAAATGAAAAATTTGGATTATTTAAAAGTTGCCATGTGGGTGATTTTATGCTTTTGGGGATGTGCATTTCTACAGGCACAAAAAAAGTGTGATTAATCGGTGGCACAGGTCTGTCTGATTATTTTTTGTTGGCTGACGGTATCAGCCAGGCCAATCGCAACCGGGCAGGAGTTTTGGTTTAGAAAGCCGGTTGGCTTTGGGATAGTACGAAATCTACATTCCACTGGTATTGGATCGAAATCACAGACTGGAATCACCGACGTCATGATCATTCGGATAAATAATAAAATATTATACAAAATGGACCTCTATATTTTATTTGATGTGCTTTGAATGAAGTGATTCGCCGGCAGCAATTTTGGCAATATGTGGTCAAACATAAATCAATACATTATTGATATTTTCAACCGGCTTTTAATTTAGGAAACCAATAAAAATAAAATTGCCTTATGAAAATTTTAATCTTTACATATATATTTATCTGGCATTCCTTTTTGTTTATGTTTTCAGCTATGAACAAAATGGCAGCTCAGGAAACTTTTGCTGTCACTTTAGGCGCAGGTTGGTTTTTCGAGGGTTACAATCTCGGTATAAAAGGTCGAATTGGTCATTTTCAAATTGGTGGAAATTATGGAGCTAAATCGCTCCTTGGTGATAATATCCAAACATACGGCCTTCATGCCTTTTACTATTTGCCTGCCTTCGAAAAAATTTTAGACCGTCGGGTACTTTATGTCAGGACCGGGTTCATTCACTATACAGAGAAATTAAAGAAATGGGGTTGGATAAATTCCCGAATAGGTAGTGATATAAATATTTCAAAAAAGTTTGGTTTTCAAATTGATATTGGATTTATGTACTTTTTGTACCGTAAATATTTTGAAAGTGCTGATGGCACATGGTACAATGAAAATGTGCAGTCGTTTTGGCCAACCGGCGGACTGACTTTCTATTTAAGACTGTAGTCAATACATTTATAAGTTTTGGAAATTCCCTTTCTGCATTTTCATGAAAAAGGAATTCATCCATTCGTACTAAAATAGTTTAACTTTTACATCATTATTATGAAAAACAGGATTATTTATTTTTTCGTTCTGACAGTCCTGCTTCAGATTGCCTGCAGCAAAGATGAATTTCCCTCAGGAACAGTCGTTGATATTGAGGGTAATAGATATTCTACTGTTATTATTGGTGAACAGGAATGGATGGCTGAAAATTTGAGGACTAGCAAATACAGAAATGGCATTTCGATTGAAAAAGTAACATCGGATGAAATCTGGGCTACATATACCAAAGGTGCTTATTGCATATATAATAATGAAACCAACGTTAAATCCGAAAATGGCCTTTTATATAACTATCATGCGATAATAGACAGCAATAATATAGCACCTGCAGGATGGCACGTTTCAAGCCGGGATGATTGGGAAAAATTAATTGAATTTTACGGCGGTATTGATATTGCCGGAGAAAAATTAAAAAATAATAAAATGTTCAATCTGAAATATAGTGGGTTTCGCAGTTACGAAGGAAAATATATTTACTCTGGCAGGTCAGCAGATTGGTGGTGTAGCCCGGGCACTTCTTCAAAAAGAGGTCATGTTTCTATATTTTATATTTTTGATCATATACAAATATATAACTCAACAAATGAAGAAGAAGGACTGGCAATCAGGTGCGTTAAAGATTAGAAGACATTCATAACTTTAAAAATTTATGTGCCTGCTATTGGCAGATGGCGTTCTGTGACTGACAGCATCACAAAAAACTTAAATAATGATACTTCGTCAAAGGTGCTCCAGATTTAAAAATATATTAAACAAGGAATTCAGGCTTTCGAATTTGCCTCATTTTTATGGGTTGGCAGGCTGAAAGGCCAAACTGTAATTAAGTTTTATTACAGAGGTATTTTAAGTTCAAATTGCATTCCCGGCTAATTAAAATTCGAGCAATTTCGTTTTTCTTATTTTCACATTTACTTACATTTATTACTGAAAAACACCTGAAATAGCATTCAATTTCTTGAACTAATTAGTTTATTTTTTTACCTTCCAAATCGGTTTGGTATAGTACGAAATTTACATTCCAAAGGAATTGGATCGAAGGCAGTTACTTGGAATTTCTTCCTTAACCTTCACCTTATTTTTCTCAAGCGTTTGATCATGTAGTGAATCAGATTGTGCAGCAGTGACATGGCTCATTTCTAAGGTGTTATTTCCATGGGTTAAGCAAAAACACGTCCTTATATTTATTGATTATTGGTACTACGGTTCTTGTCCAAACCGGGATCATTTGAAGTTTTGCACCGTTGATATCCGTATTTATTAAATCGTCGCCTATAGGGCAGGATTATAATATTCATTTAAAAAATGGATTATGCCGATCAGATTTTTTTAATTATAAAATGCTCCAGGATTGATACATTACCCGGACCGACAAAAGTACTTTTTAAGCCAGGAGATATCAATTTAAGTTCTATATTTTGCAAGGTCAGCGTCTTATTGGTAAATATATTTAAGCCTGATTCAGCCGTATTAAAATCAATCATAATTTCAGCACTGGAATTTAAATTGAGTCCACTTATGGTTACATTTTTTGTAATTGGTAATGGGTTTGTAAGTAAGGTAAAATTAATATTTGGCTGGTCAAAATAAATGATGCTTTCTTCATTGGCACATTCCAAAACATTGCGCAAACTTCCAAATCCGGAATTATTACTATTTATTACCAGATTGCCTTCGACAAACACGGATTTCGAAGCTATTGCCGTACAGCCGTTTGAGACTGTGACCGAAATGGTATATGATTGTGAAGATACGGGAAAAACAATAATTGATTGGGTTGATTCATTTGTATTCCAAACATATGTGCCGGCAATGGTAGCCGTTAAATTTACCTGAGTGCCTGAACAAATATATCCGTCATTTGCTATGCCTGATGATTCAGTAAGAATAATATCAACATCAAGTGAAGTAGAATTTGGGTTATTGTCGTTGCAATCCAGGTTATTTGACACATAACCATTAGGTGCTGATGCACAGGCCAGAACAGGATTTCCAGGATCTCCAAAACCATCTCCATCCTGATCAATATAATAGGTTACCAGGTCACCAATATGTGGTACAATACAAAAGTTTGTACTAAACGTATCCTGTAGGATGGTACCATAATTACAATCTTTTGCAATAAACGTAAAAGTCTCCGTACCAATCCAATCCGAATCATTTATCTGCATGTTGATGATGCCGGTATTTCCTAATATTGGTTCCAGTGGACTGAGATCAATAATAAACGGCTGTGTAGTTGTTCCTATAATGTTATAGGATGCATAGGTAAATAATGAATCGATGGTAAATATTTTTTTCATACTACCGCTATAAAATTTTACTGTTATCGGTTCATTTATAATGGCTTCTCCAATTGTTAGAAAAAAATATGGTTTACCTCCCAGGATATTCGGTTTGGAAAGCCCTTTTATCTGGTCATTTATCATAGCCACCAAGGCATCATCCTGATGATTAAAAAAATATTTTGGCGTATATCTGACTTGTAATGTTACATTCATGTTGTTTTTAGCAGGTATCGGAGCAGTCCAATTGGGGTTAATTGTTGGTGGAAATGATTCAGAAATTATTGGAATATAGTCATACTGAAGACAATTCCCATTGTAATTATTTTCGTAATCGTCCAGGTCAAAAGCAGTGAACATGCTGCCTTTAACGATACCCTGCCCGGGAATAATATCCCATTCGGGCGTTTCAAAAGCTTGTGCCACATTACATACCATGTTTACGCTGTCTCTTTTTGCGTTGGAGGTTTGCTCGGTTGCATATATCTTCAATATACGCATACCAAAAAAGCCCGATACCGGTGTAATATTCAGCTGACTTCCAACAAAATTGACTATCAGGTTTGAATCCGGTTTTACCGTCCACAAAATGGGGTCTGTATCATTCTGAAGCAGATAAGAAGACATATTTATGGTTCCAAATGGTATGCCCTCCATGGTATTTTGCTGCGGCACAGGCAACAGGTGTACAGGTGCATCATTATCTCTGTAAGCATATACAGGCAATGGCATACCAAAAGTTCCTATTTTCCCCTGTGGTGTAAAATGAATGATATTTTCAGCTTCAAAAATTTGATTGGTTGCCGCGTGATAGATTTTTGTACTTAGGTTTTCTGTGCCTTTGTTTGAAAATAAAGTTATAAAATGTATTACTGAGTTGCCGAATGTTACAGCTTTACTCAAACCCCTGATTTCAGTCCCAACAAAAAAAGCAATTTTGTCATTCACGTCTAATCTGATTGTGTCATCTAAAAATAAGGTTGCAATCATCGTTGATGTAAATGCACAGCCTGAAGGGTTTGGCTTGACCCATCCTGATTGTCCTACCATCCTGCTAAAAAAGAATATGCTGCCCAGAATAATAAAGAAGCGTATATTTTTAAATTTAATCTTCATGATTCAGATTGATGTATTTACTGTAATCAAACATGTTGCATTCAATAAAATACAGGGTTGACATCGTTTTATTTGCCAACCCTGCAATACAATTATCTTAGTATCTCCATCTTTAGAGTATGAGTACCTTTTTCATTTTTAAGGGTAATCAGGTATTGTCCGTTGATCAACATTCCTGATGGCTTCCATTCCAGGCGATTATTACCACTTTGTGCTTTGAATTTGATGTTTTCTACTATTCTGCCTAAAATATCGGTTACAGTTATATTCACCTCTTCCGTGTTGTTACTTTCAAAGTTAATACAGACGTGGTCAGCAGCCGGATTTGGAAAGGCTTTAAATCCGAATGTTGTATCTTCTTCATCTTCAACGCCACTTACAGACACAATGTGAAGTATTTCCGGAGTTTCAACTTGCCCCAGGATGGAATTGATTCTGAAAGCTAACTTTTCACTGATGTCATATTCTTTTTCCTCAGTGGCACTATAATATTTTAAAGTAAGTAATTCTCCTTCAGCATTAGAATAAATAGTCATGAAAAGAATATAAGAATTAATGGCAGGTATAAATATTGATTTTGCGATTCCTCTTACCTCATTCCCTGCAAAAACACCAACTTCATCGCCGTCTTTTAAGATATTTCCAAAACTACCGCTTTCAACGACAGCGATCATATTCATACTGTATTCAAAATTTTCGGGTTTGATGGTCCAGTAAGACGCAGGCATAAATTGATTCTTCGGATCATCCAGATAGGTTGTCTGCTGGTCAGAAATGCCAGTAACCGGCACCTTCAATGCATTATTATCACCATTTTCTATGATAGATGCAGCAGGGTAAATTAATGTACCTGGATTACTTAGTTTTATGAGATAACCATTTGGTGAGCTCATGTAACTTAAGTTTCCAATCCAGCCAAATCCAGCCACAAACTGAGCGAATTGCAATTGGCTCTTGATGATATCGCCATTTGACGGTGTCAAAGATGCCAGTGCCGTAGATACCGGCAGGCCTTTCTGAGGCAAGTAGCCTATCCAATTCCATCCGGCTACGAGGGGAAGTGGAGTTAAAGTACTGGCCGGAGGCCCAATCAAAGTTATAGAATCATATGCCAAAGTATTGTATTGATACATCGTTTTAAATGATAGTGAATCCAAATCCCCTATCCAGGATGCAAATGAATCGGCGTAGGAACTGAAAGAAGTCTGGCCTTTAATCAATGCATCTGCCGGGTTCGTCAGTGTAGACAGTGCTGCGTTGACCGAGGAATTGGCCAGGTTTAAATTGTATGATATCCAGTTCCATCCCGGATGGATTTGAATTTTTCGCAATAATCTGTTATTCGTATAAATTAATTTAGGTATTAAAGGAGAGCCAATGAGGCTATCCGCTACAAAAGCAAAATTCTGCGTGGTACTGCCATATAGCTGACATTCCGAGGCATCCCAAATCCTAAGCTGAATAGAGTCGCTTCCGGCGGCACTATTGCTGTAAACGGTCAGGAACACCATATGTTCATCCAGATTTTTTTGATACTGAACATTTGACAGTCCACGGAGCTCCCCATTTATAAATGCGCCCACTTTATCCAGTTTGTCCTCAGAAAATACACCTTCAATATTTAATTTCATTGTCATATTCATGGAGAAACTATAGTCAGATGGATTGAATTCCCATTCCGGAGAAGGGCAAATTACTCTCAGGTTTACATCAAGTTCTTCAATGCCATCGATGCTTGTCAATTCCAGAGTCCGGAGATACTTTCCATTTACGAGATTTGATGGGAATACAAAATGTACCACCTGAACGGCTCCCGGTGCCAATATACTTTCACTGGGAAATACATCCATCCAATCGGGAATATTTTCGATTTTATAAGTGGTTAAGGCTCCTCCCTGATTTCTTATTTCTCGGGTTACCTCCAGCATGTTTCCTTCCAATACCACTTCTTCGATGGCCGGACCTGCCCAAAACAGATTTGACCGGTTGACATAAAATTCCCAGCTTATAAGTCCTGCTTTGTTGCCTGCAAGATCCTTAATATCATGAAGAATAACCTTTAGATTATGATTTTCAATAAACTTATTGTTAATGTCAGGGACAATAACAATTTTATTTTCCAAACAAGATATCTCCGCTTTAATTAATTTACCGGTTGTCAAATCAAACAGCGCCAGGTTGTTGTAATTGATATTTGTACCTATACCATCTGCCTGAAATATTTCGTTACATCTGATATCTTCATTAAAGGTAATTGAAATTTCGTCACCCGGAGCAAGTACACCATCAGCCGGTTCAGGGCTTCCTAACAATTCGGGCGGATGTCTTTCAAGCCGTCCGGTTATGAAATCAGATGAACCTGAGGGTAAGCCTCCACTACAGAATGATACGGCCCTGATGTCGTAATTACCGTCGGATAAATTATTGACAAACCAATCAGAATAGGTATCTGCCGGGCCCAATTGTGCTTTAGGAATCGTGTCAATGTTTATCCAAATTCCGCTACCGCCCACCAGCCGGTACTGAGTTCGAATCTCCACCAATTCAGGGTCCATCTCGTCATAATTATTCAATTGCATTGTGAGTTTGGAAGTAAGCGGGTTTGGGTCTGTAACCACCCAACCATTGAAAGGAAATGCAATATCGACATCACTGCAACCTTCAATAAATTGTACATCTACCGCAATTTCTTTGTAAAACAGCGGGTCCAGTGCGCCATCAGCTGCAGCCACTCCGTCATATTCACATTCGGCGTACATGGCTATTCTAAGTGAATCGTAAACAAATTCGACGGGACCTTTTTCTACTGTCATGATCATGCGAATCTTTTTGCCTCCTTTGATCGTCAGTGTTTGCTCGGACTGGCCACCGATAAGAATGGTTGCCCCATCAGGGTTGCTTTCTGCTACCGGTTTAATAATATAGGTTCTTGTTTCGTCAGTAGGGCTCACATTTCCGATATCCAGGTAAAAAATCGCTTTGTCATTTTCACCTACATTTGTGGCAAAGTTTCTATCAATTTCAAAATTGACTTCATCACGGTTTCTGGTTGGCGGACCTTCGTACGGGCAACTGGAGTCTCCGCCTTTCAATCTAAAAACAGGTGTTTTGTATCTGGTGTCGCTTAAAATGTCCACAGTAAAAAAATCACCCGGGTCATCGTCGGTCAGTGTATAACTGACAACTGTAGAATTGGCTGCATTATTGGATTCATATTGTCCATGTCCCCAATTGAATGCTATATTTCCTGTAACAGATGAGTATAAAGGGCCTTCGTCTTCATCTCCTACTTCCACACTTACCTCTACACCAATATTTTCGTCAATATTTTCTGCAACTGAAGCTGACAAAACAGAATCCTGAGCCCATGCTGAGGTATAAACGGCACCGGCACTAAAAGTGATATTTTTTCTGACATCGCCTAAGGTAAGTTTATCATTCAGATTTGTCTCTACAACACAATCGATGCCTACTAATCGTGGACACGGATCAACATCATCGATCAATCCATCCTGATCTGTATCTCTTTCGCAGGCATCGCCTATTTTGTCATTGTCGCTATCGCGCTGATCTGTGTTAGGCAGGTTGGGGCAATTGTCAGAAAAATCGCTGAAGCCATCTCTGTCCAGGTCACCCTCACAGGCATCTCCGATTCCGTCACCGTTTGAATCCAGCTGATTGGCATTGGGAGTATAGTCACAGTTATCTGTGGTATTTAAAATACCATCGCCATCAATATCTTCATCGCAGGCATCACCTTTTCCATCATGGTCAGTATCCGCCTGATTCGGATTTGGCGTGGTGGGGCAATTGTCTACTGGTGATTTTTTCAGTTTGTTTACAAAATCTCCGTAATATTCAATGATTACTCCTTCACTATTACCTATTAATTCGTCTTTGTCATAATCAAACAAACAACTTGCTATCAGCAATTGATCTTGTGAGAGACCAAAATCATACCATGGACAATCATCATCAATGTCGGGAATGTCATCGCCATCTCTATCTGTCAGGGAAACTATATTGCTGCCGGATGAAGGCACATTGCTTCCATTAACAGAAATGCTTAAGACCGGCTCTTTTGCTGCGGATTTTAATTCAGCGTTTCTTTGAATCAACTGGTTCCATCTTAATGCCGTAAAATCATCACCTACGGCTTCTGCCAACGGAATGACTACCTCTTTTATGTGTTTTTCCGTATAAACAAAATCAGTACCAAATCCTTCCATTTCTATACTCCACGTAGTGTCAACAGAAAGGGCGCACGTTGCTTCATTAATTGCCAGCCTTAAATTTTTTCCGTAGCCGATATTCAATGCAGCCCCAACGTATGTATCACCATCCGAACCTATAAAATCATCTGTTGCAGGGGTGGAAACTGACTCATTGAGCGAGACACACAGCTCTGCTTTTCGGTCATTTTCTGTAGTGTTGGTATAATTAAATGAACCAGTAATGGAAGCCCCGGCCAGTTTTAAGCCTAAAAGAGGTACATTAAAGTTAGATCCTACGGTAACACTTACACCTGCTGCTGTTTCAAAACTACCTGTCAGGCCAAATTCTCTGCATACCTGCTTATTGGCTTCCAGTGTAGCATAGCTGCCATCTCCTGGAGGGTCCCGAAGTATAAAAAAAGGATATATTGGTGGATTAGTTGACAATACAGCCGTGGGTAATCTTTTCTCACCGGCAATCACCATCGATGTAGTGCCATTAGCAGTCCGACCATCTGTTGTCGTAATAGCTACGCTAATGGTTTTTGAGAACGGTGAAATAAAATTCGGAGTGCCTGCCGGGTAAACCAGCTGCAGTTTGCCATCAACCATTTCGTAACTTCGCTGCGAAAGTCCTGCTACGTTATTTGTTACATTGATGGTAGAAGAATCCAGATAACATCGTTGTAAAAGGTACGGTTCGTACACTCTGATACTGGTTTTATATTCGACTCCGGTATAAAACAGTGGTTTATTTAAATTTCCACCGGTACACATATGATTATCATTGCCGGATATTTCAATTTGAGGCGGCGATAAATATTCAAAATCAATGGTATCTTTTAAAACTTTCCTTAGGTCAACCGGAGATCCGCCAAAGGTATTAAAATAATTAAAAATAGCGGAGGTAGATCCGGCTGCTATGCCTATGGAATACTCGATAGCCGGGATATTGGTGAAACTATATTTACCATCGGAAGAGACAACCGTATCTCTGACCACAAAACAATCATTATCAGCGCGTAATTCAAATATTACCCTGTCTGAAGTTGCTGTATTGATAACCGGGTATTTGCATTTGCCACCCCAAATAGTACCTTCGACCGATCTTTTTGTTGTATTTTGAAATAAAACACCTGCTATTGGGTTGAGTAAGCTTCGGGCTTCATAAAATGCCGGAATAAAAATATGGTCTTCATATTTTGGTGTGAGTCTGACAGAAATCCCCGGATCAAACTCCCCTGCAAATTCGCCGTTTGCGTCAGTAAAAATTGGTGGTGTATGTGATACTCCATTGACCAGAATTTCCACTTCTTTATTAAAACAAAACGTATTTGAAAAACGCACCACACCTGTGATTGCAATCGTAGATACGTCTATAAAATCTATCATTGACACGGCAGTGTTGCTTGGATTTATATTGACTTGTCTTAAGCCCGGAGAAAATTCATGGGGGAATGCTTCTACCCTGAATGCATTTGGGGTAAAAGTTGCATTGTGTATCTTGCCTTTACCGGACATTTTTGGTCCAAAATCCTCAATAACGATACCCAATCCTTCATTCAGGGGAAAGTAAGATAAAAGGTGATTATCCCCTGCATTAATACCACCTGTAGTCGATGCACTGGCATGTAATTGTATTTGTGGTAAGGTAAGTAATGTATCAAAGAAGGCCACCTCATCAATCAGCCCTGTATAATAATCGGTAAAGGTACTAACCGTATTTCCTCTGTAACCCAAGCGCCATGGATTTACAGCCCAGTTACCACCTATATCATTGGTAAATGTAATTGTGACCGGAGACCCTCCGTTCAGAAAGTACAGGACTGTTTTTGTAGCCACATCAATGTTTAATGAAATATGGTTATAGCCTGTTCCGATGGGTCCGAGTGTTTTAGTCTGATTATTGATGGTCAGTTTATACGATCCGTTTTCAACAAATAAATTAAATATTGTTGATGCGCCGCTGTTAACGTAATTACTCAATATCGACTGTTTTGATGTCACATCAAATGGCTGGGCCAGCACTTCAATACATGATTTATCAGGAATATCAAATGTGGTCAGGTTGCCTCTGGATTCTTTTGTCGCATTAAATTCAACGGCATAATTTTTGTAAAAATTTTTAGAAGGTATAACTTTGAATGACTGTTTGTCGCTGTAATTAATACCTTCAATCGTATAAAATCCTGCATCGTCACTGACGGCACCACTACTGATATTTGGAATATCCGTTGAAAAATCAGCTCCGTTGATATATGCCTGGATGTCATTCGGACCAAGATCAAATACCCTTGTTCCAATACCTTCGTCAAATTTCCAGTAAGCTACCAATCCATCAGTGCTGCCGGTGGGTGTGATGTCTGCAGTAAACATGATTTCTGACTGACTTAAAGCCCGATTATATATTCGTACATCGTCAATATTGCCTTTAAAGAAACTTGTGCTTTCTTTTGCTATATTACTTCCAATAGTAAATAAGGTGGGGACGTTTACAATATTTCTTTTTACTGAGCCAATATAATTTCCATCCACGTATAAGACCAGAACGCCACCTCCGTACACGGCACTCACCTGATGCCAGAGGGTATTGTTTAACGTGTAGCTGATCTCGTGTGGTCCTGCTGCATTATTATCACCTATTCCAACGATGACACCGGCAGTATTGCCCGGAAGGGTTTTTATATACATATTTTTGTCGAGGGCACTGCCTAAATCAAGGATGAATTTGCCATTGTTGGCAGCATTCACTGCAGATCCAAATTTAACATAGGCAGAAATTGTCCATTCGGTGGTCGGCATCGAAGCATGGTGTGATATACAAACATGATCACTGATGCCATCAAAAAGTAAAGAGCTTCCGGTGACAGGGTCAAGTTTTATCGTTACCCCGGCTACTGCGGTTCCGCTTTTTGTGGTTATCCTGCCACTAACTATTCCATTTGGGTTTACAAAACCGAGAGAAGAACCTGCATTTCCTATTCCAAAACTATTTACACCTTTGACCGAATAGATGTAGTTTTCTCCGGCCTGAACATTAAAATCAATATACTGTCCCAGACCCGGCTCCACTTTTTCAAGATACGCTCCATCCCTTTCGATGATGAATCCTTCTGAAGGTTCGGCACTCAAGGGATCAAATTGCCAGGAAATCAAAACCCGATCAGGATATTCGCCCATACTTGCCACAACATCAGGGGCCAGAGGTGGCAATAACAATTTGGTCCAGAATCCAAGATTCATCAACCTGGCTTCATTGTTAGACTCCCCAACGGCTTGCTGACCAACAGAAATACTGGCCACATTGCCGGATGCAAAGGCATTGGTTGTACTTCCAAAATTGAGAAATACCTCCCCTTTTTTAGCAGTGCCACCGGCGCCGTCCGGATTACAATCTGTATCCTGTACCTGACCTTTAGCGAGATACGTCAGGCAACATAATATTAAGCAGATAACCTTATTATTTGCTTTCATAATATCTTTTTTTAAAGTGAAAAAATGGAATAGATCACACTGTTATTTTCCGTCTTTATTGATCGACACCGATGAAAAGTCGATAGTTTTTATGATCGATTCCAATTTGTCCAGTCTTTGTTCAAGACTAACATTGGTGGATTGCTGCGCTGCATTGATGGATTTCAGGTCTTTATTTTCTGCTTCGAGGGCAATTATTTTTTTATATAATTCCTGCGTAGCTGAGATATTGAGCATAGAGAGGGCATCATAATCAATGGTTAAAAGGTCATCAACGTGTTTGCCATAAATAAATATGTTATCCCCTTCTATTTTGTCCGTTACAAAAGTTGTTGGATCTATGATCTTAGTTACAACGACTTCCCTGACTCCGGCATCCTGTATCATTAGTTTTACTACATCGCCTGCTTTAAAATCATGGACCTTGGAAGAAGTTATTTCGGTTGCATCCTGACTATGGATTACTTTTAAAGCTAATTGATATACATTAGGTATAATACCTTTGTTCTTTTTTACAGCCAAAGGGTATACTTCATTCACTTGTTGTGCAATTACCTTTTTTTGCAAACCATCTACATTAGCCACTTTATCTATATAGGTATAGTCCGTTATTTGAATTTTACTAATGGCTTCAAGATCATCCGCGTTTTTTGTAAGGCCTGTAATATTCTTGATCCTTTTGTCACTGGTGCTTACAAAGCCACCGGTTGCAGCCCAAAACCACCCATCTGCCCGAACGGCAATATCTGAACTGGTATTGGTATTATTTGTCACAGATGTTGGCGAATTTGCCTGATTAAAATATGATCGGTTCAAACTGGCGGTTGTCGTATTTAAAGTAGTAGCGTCAATATCCAGGGGAGCAGCGGGATTAGCTGTTCCAATACCAACCCTTCCGTCTTTGTCTACAAAAAAGCGGTCACCTCCATTTGTTCTGACAATAAATGACCCGGTCGTATTTTCTGAATTCGTTCCTATTTTTAAGTTTGCACCAGTCATATTTATAAATCCTCTGGAGGTCGCTGAATTGTTATCCACAAATTGAATTTGCGGGTCGTTGGCATTAATGGTAACTTTGGAGCCATTTATATCACCGGCTAGTCCAATACGGACATCGCCTTCAATAATTGCCCCATTTGAAGGTGCCGGAGACGTTCCGGAATAAGTCGCTCCGACCGCCAGGCCGCCTTCTACATCCAACCTGTTTGCTGGAGAGGTCGTACCTATGCCTGTATTTCCTGTGGCATCTATGAACAATCTTGAAGTACTGCCATTGTTCCTCAAGTTAAATCCCGCAGACCCCATTTGCATGTACATGATGTCATCGGTCCATCTTGGTCTTAAAAACGATTCCAGCGTTCCGGCAGTATTTTTGGCATATAATTGTTTCCCATTTTCCATGTTAAACCCTTTATTTAAGGTAAGGTCTCCATTACTTTCAAAAATTGCTGTGCCACCATTGTTGGCCAAACTTTGTGCAGCTGCCACTGACATGGCATAGGGGGCATAACTGAGTTCTGTCCGTGGACTAAGCTCACTACCTGATACGGTAATGCCCAGCCATCTGGGTCCGGTATAATCTGCAGCACTTAGTGGTGTTGTGCTACCCAGATAGTAACTATATACTCCACCTTTTACAGTGACGTTTGCGGTTTCATTCCATAAAACAGAACCCCCGGTGGCAACACTATATAATTTAAAAGTTACTGAAGAAGTGCCATCCGGAATAGCCTTGCCGTTTATATCCTTTAAAGTGCCCTGAATACTTATCTTTTGAGCATCCAGTTGAAAAAATAATACTATAAAAAATAATAATGATACAAGCTGTCCAGGTTGAGGTCTCATGATAATTTTATTTTAAATAATGATTCAATTACATTCCAAAGCTATATGACAAAAATCATATTATCAATGAATTGTGATGAAACCAGCTTTACCAGTGACCAAAGTGGCCAGGCCTGTGATTTGTAAATCCAACTGAGGAGAAAAAATAAATTTTGTGTCAGTAATGCATGTATCAGATGATATTCAATCGTTTGATCAACTCATCACCATTTGGTCTGGAAAGTGGAATTTCAGTTTTTAAAATAGTAACTGATGTGGGTTGAAATGCCGTGAGGTAGTTTAGATTGACAATATATGACTTGTGTGTTCTAAAAAAATTAGAACCTTCGAGTCTTGCAAGAAAGGATGAAATGCTTGACCTGATCAGGACCTTTTTATCTTCCAGGTGAATTTCAAGGTAATTGCCATCCGCTTTGATCCACAATATATCCGATAAAAGTAACTTTGAGTACTTATACTTATCCTTTATAAACAATGCATCTTTTATAATTAAACCTTCTTCTGTTTGATTTTCTTTATATGCATCATCAGGTTTTGAAGCCAAATTGATGATGGCCATCTCAATGGCTGTATAAAGCTGCTCTGACCTAAAGGGTTTTACCAGATAATTGACAGGTCTGACCGCTTTTGCTCTTTCTACTGTTGCAGCATCGGTATGAGAAGTGGTGAAAATAAACGGAATCTGATATTTTTCATTGATCTCTGCCGCCAGCATGATGCCATCTTTTTTACCACCTAAGTTTATATCCAATAATATAAGATCGGGTGAGGTAAGGGCCAGCAAAGCCAAAGCTTCATTCGCGTCCATTGCATTGCCAACCACTTCATAGCCTATATCTTTTAACATATTGCACATGTCTTCGGCTATAATCAACTCGTCTTCTATTATTAGTATTTTTATCATGCAATGTATCTTAGATGATACAATATATTAATTGTTTTGATTTTGTCTAATTTAATCCAAAACTAACCCATTGGTACCACATTTAATAATAATCTATTAAATAAAATTTAAGACCTGATGTCATGGGTGATGTTTAAAGTAACAGAGATAAATTAATAATTAATTATGGGAATTAAATATTCGCAAATCTTTGAATTTAACTTCAAATTTAGCCCCATTGTCAGAGGTCATGTTAAACGACCCTCGCAGTTGTTTGCTTAGAATATTTACTAATTTAAACCCTAATGATTTATTATTTACCGGATCGGCATCAATAGAAAAACCTTTACCATTGTCCTGAATGACCAATTTATAATCTTCTTCATTTATCGATTTTACGGTTACCCAAATGCAGCCGGTTTTATCCTTTTCAAAGGCATATTTAAATGCATTAGATATGAGTTCATTGACTATTAGGCCAAGTGGAATCGCCGTGTCAATGTCAAAATGAATATTCGAAGCATCTACAACAACACGGATACGATTTTCATTTCCTGTAAATATATTTGACAGGTAAGCAATCAATTCGTTTAAATAGTTTTCCATGTTGACATTGGTCAAATGATCTGATTGGTACAGATTCTGATGGATCAGACTCATGGCCTGAACCCTGCATTGGCCTTCCTGCATGGACGATAAAACATTTTCATCTTTAATGTACCTGGATTGAATATTTAACAGGCTGGAAATGATCTGCAGGTTATTTTTTACGCGGTGATGAATTTCTCTCAGCAGGGTTTCTTTTTCCGACAATGATGACTGAATGATCTCTTTTTGATGCTGGATTTCATTTGTTCTTTCAAGTACCGTTTGTTCCAGGGCTTTATTCTGAATCCGGAGTAAATAGGTTCTTCTTTTGACGTAAGCTAAAATAACCACTGAAAGCAATAAAATGGCTGAAATGATGGCCCATGCGGTTTTCCACCATGGACCTTTTACGATAATAGGAATAGTCAATTCGTTCAAAGCAGGATTTCCGTGCAGATCTTTTGCCTTTACATGCAATGTATACGTGCCGGGCGAAGGATAGTTAACATAAGTATTGTTATCAGCATAATTCCAGGCATTATCGTGATTTTCTAAAAAGTAGCTGTATGTATTTTCTTTAGCATCAAGATAGCTTAACAGCACATATCTTAAAATAATTGATTTGTCATAGTAATGAAAATAGACCGGTTCAGGATTTGGGTTTTCTGAATTGTTGTTGTATTCAATTATTTTATTTGTTTTGCCATCAATTTTACTGTACCCTGTAAACATTAAATAGGCAGATTCCAATCTGGATAAGGAGTCTATCAATGCCGGATCAAAAGCATTGATTCCATTCATGCCTCCAAAATATAGTTTTCCATCATTCGATGTAAATGAGGCCATTCTATTAAACTCATTATTACTTAAGCCATCTTTTGTATAAAAATTTCTGGCTTCTTCTGATTCCGTGTTGAACCTGCACAAACCATTATTGGTACCGAGCCAGAGATCGTTGTTGTGCCGTTGCATGGTGTAAATAATATCATCTGATAATCCATCAACAACCGTATACTGTTTAAATTTTTTGGTTTTTTTGTTAAATTTAAGTAGCCCGTATTTTGTTGCGATCCAGATGTTATCGTTATGTGCCATCAATTGAAATATAAACAGGCCTTCCACAGGAATAATATATTCCGGCAAAAAATATTCATTTACCTGCTTATTTTGAATTGAATACTGTATCAACTTGTTTGTAGTACATATCCAGAGATCCGTATTATCAAATCCGATGACCCCTCTTCCATACACCTTTTTTGGGTTGCATTCAAATTTGCTTTCACAAGGGTCAAAAGACCATAACACACCCTTACTATTTATACAATAATATTTTCCATCCGGGCCTTTTTCAAAATTTGAAGCATAATCATAATACGTCAAACCGCCTTTTTTATTGAGGCTATCCGGCAAGACATATGAAATCATTTTATTTTCCTGTGGAAAAAAATGGATGAGCATGTTTCGGTCCCGGCAACAAATCCAGAAATCTCCGCTATCTCCTTTTTTGATAATGGCTTCAAGTGGAATGACGTCGACATTTTTCAAATGATCATTTATATTAAATGAAGCCGTGTAGCCTTTTCCTGATTGTGTCGCTTTAGACAATAGGTTTATTACATTATTTTTTGGCAGGTAACAAATAGAACCATTTGTTGACTCATCAATAGAATACGTAACCAAACCATTGACTGAGCTTGCTTCATATTCATTTGGGTCATTTACATAATTTTCAAAATATTTGGATCGTTTAGGATAGTTTGTTAATCCAAATTTGTGCACTATCCACACAGAGCCTGACTTGTCGACAAAAATTTTAGTAAAGCCATTCAGTTTAAAATCAAATTCACCATTGGGGTCAATTGTATTTAGTTTTTTATCTACACTGTAGAATCTACCTTGTTTTGTTTTTAGCCAAAAGTCCAAATTGGAATCCACAGCAAAGTCTTGCCAATCAGTAAGATGTACGTTTTCAGGAAGGAATACGTATTTTAAGAAACTTTTTTTCGGGTCGTTAACAGCAGGGTACCAAAACCTGCCTTTACTATCAATGGGCAATACTTCGCCTCCAAACTCAGTGTACGGTACGGTGTAAATAGTATCCAGATTCCTGTCAATAATTGTAAATTTGTGCGTATCTCTGAACCAGAAATAGTTGTTGTCAGAGCCCAGATAACTCATAGAAAAATATTGTGCCAACTCTCCTTTTAACTCTGCTTCTTTTTCAAATACGCCTGTTTTGTTATATTTGTAAATCACCGCCGTTTTTGATTTTTTTGATAAATCATTTACATATCCAAAACCAAATATTTCATGTTTATCTGTGTGTACCAGCATACGAAATTCAAATAAAATTTCTTCACCACAATCAAATACTTTAATCTTTGAAAATTTCTCAGCGTGTCTGTCAAACAAAAGTACGTCGAACCCTGCACGAATTATGAGATCTCCGTTATTCTTTTCGAAAACATTAGAAACCTTATCATTTGGCAATGAGGTTGCATCGCCTTTTCTGTTTTTATATGACCGGATATTTATCCCATCATATTTGTGAAGCCCTGTTGATGAGGTCAGCCAAAAAAAACCCTTGCTATCCTGGGTAATACCACCCAGTGTTTTGAATATATAATTTTCATTTACATTTTGCATACCCGGAGCCATATACTTTTGGGCATGGAGTTGCAGGCTGATGAAACAAAATATACAGTAATAACCCATTTTTTTGGTTATCACGCATACAAAAAATGTTATCCTATGCTTTATAAATGTCAAGAGATAAAAAGGTTTCGGTGCTCAAGATATTAAAAAACAAATTAAAAGTTTTTAAAACACGGTGCACAATTTATTATGTTGTTTATATTTTTTACATACTGCAATAACGCTAAGGGATGACCTGCAATTGATAAATTTCCCTGATGCTAACTTTTAATCAAATGTAATCACGCCACCGCACGGATGATCTCTGTTTTAAACTTCGATCCTGTTTTTTATGAATTTTAAATTCCTGCTCCGTTTTCGTCAGAGCTTATTATGGAATCAAATTCCAGCATGCCGATCGGTAAAAAGCCATCCAAAACTACACTAAATGCCGGCAGCACCGGAGAGATGATTCCTTGGTTGCGTGGCTTCGGTAAAGCCCGGAATATCAAATTTAAATTTATTGCATTTAAACCACATGATTCGACCGGAGAAACAGGAGGCAGTATATTCATAGGATATCCATAGGGTTGCTATAGGGTATCCATAGCTTATCCATAAGGATGGGTCGGCACAACGTCGGGACAACCTCGGGACAACCCCTTTTTTGGGGGTCAGTTTACAGTTTACTGTTTACAGTTACTATTGCAGTAAATAACTTTGAATGGGATATAAAAATAAAGATTCCAAAGGTATTTTATCGAAATCACAGAGATCATCGGGCACCATAAGTTTCCGGTCGGGGATGACCAGTATCATTTGAAATGGTATTTGTTTGGGTTAATTTTGTATAGAGGTTTTGGTATTGTTTATTGTCCATTTAAATAAAGCAATATGAAAAATTTATTTTACTTAAAAGTTGCCATAGGGGTGATTTTATGGCTCCTGGCGGGTGTTTGTATTCAGGCACAAAAAAATGTGAGTTTAATCGGTGGTGCAGGGATACCTGAATTTTTATTTATTGGCGCCCGGTATCAGATGGATCAAGTGCAAATGGGTGGCAGCTATGGTTACGGCGGACATGATTTGTATTCGCTGACCGCAGATTTTTTATATCACTTTCGAAAGGATTCAAAACTATCGACCCGTAAAGAATGGTATTTTAAACTGGGTTTAAGCCATGTCAACGAAAAAAATGAATACACCAGAACAAAAACGACGACCCTCCAAACCCGCTTCGGCAAAGAGTTTAATATTTCAGAATCCATAGGAATTGGTGCCGATGTTGGCCTTTTTTTCCGAATTTTTGAAAATGAAACTGTAATTAAACCAAAGCCCAACAACGTGTGGGATATCCACTTTGACTTAGGCATTCTTGAATATATATTACCTTCTTTGGGCGTTTATATGTTTTATAAATTCTGATTTTCAGACACTTCTTCTGTGGTTTGGTATGTTTGGTTTTTATGCTATGTTTTTTATGGAGCACTACATATTTTAATAATTTTAGTAAAAGAAGTAAAAACAAAGTCCAATGCGTATTATGGGTTAAAACATTTCCAAATTAACCCGTTGTCGGGATGTTCAATTCATAATTTTTTCCCTGATTGAATATGAATTTGTACATTTGAATAATGAACTCCAAAATGAAAGTCCTCTATACACTTTTACTTCTTTTTGGATTGAGTTATTCCGATACTCATGCACAGGCATTTCGTCTGTTTACCATGCGGGAGGGGCTTTCTCAGATGAAAATTACAGCCCTGCATCTGGACAGCAGGGGTTATCTGTGGGTTGGCACCAGAAATGGGCTGAATAAATTTGACGGGGAAAAATTTACCGTTTATACGGAAAAAGAGGGATTGCTGCATAACCGAATCCATGGCATTGAAGAAGACACCTCCGGAAATCTGGTCATTCTGACATACAATGGTCTGAGCTTTTACGACGGTGAAAAATTTACTTCCTTTGCAAAACCCTTTACCAGCGTTCTGTTTGACTTTGCCGTCGATCATACCAATACGGTATGGATATGCGAGCGGTATGCCAATCCTGCCCTATATTCTTTTCGAAACGGAACATTTAAAACAGTCATTCAAAACCGGGGTAACCTTCATTTTCAATATGACAAATCCACGCATCAAAAATTTATTACATCGGGGGGTAAGGTGTACCAACTACATTATGATTCTTTAAATTTACTGGCCGATGGTGGTTATTTTTTTTATCCGACAGCCGGTGATGTTCAACAAACACCTTATTTTGTCAAAGATGGCATTGACGGTCGAAAGGAACGATTATTTTATTATTTTATACGGGATTCATTAAGACCGGTTGCGGTCAATCACGAACAGGATACTAAACCATATATTCAGGACCTGTCCACAAACCACATCTGGAATTCGGTAAGAAACCAACTGGATTTGCCCGATGCGGGCGGTGGAAGAATCCTGTTCCGCAATGAATTTCCCATCACCAATGATGTGGTCAGAGATGCCGGTGACCAGTATTGGATTGGATCAGAAAATGGTTTAGGCCAGGTATTTAATCATGCCTTTACTACCACATCACTGGATGAAGTTTCAAATGTATGGACCATCGTCGAAGACAAAAATAAAACTTTATGGATGGGTACCTACGGCAACGGCCTTTTCAGGAAGTCAAAAACAGACCACAAAATATACCGGGCAACGGAAGGCAAAGCGCTTTACTATTTTGCTGCGTCGGCAGTAGACCGTAAAAACAGGTTGTTTTTTGGAACCAATTTAGGCCTTGAAATTATAGATGGGTCAAAATCTTCGTTTGTGTGGCAAAACAAGGCTGTATTCAGCCTATGTTACGACGCAGGCAGAGACCAGATGGTCTTTGGCACACTGGAAGGTGTCGGTGTTTATAAAAAAAACGGCCGCATTCAATTTTATGGCTTGAAAGAAGGCCTGCACCAAAACCATTACATACAGAGTGTCGGCCAGGATAGCTGCGGAAGGTTCTGGCTGGGTAGTTATTCCGGGCTGAGCCGGCTAGACATTGGAACAGGAGAAATCAGTAACTATACCCGGGCGCAAAACAATCTGCCGGGTCAGGGCGTCTATTGCAGCTTTTCCGACCCGGAGGGTAATCTTTGGCTGGGCGGTGACCATGGTCTGATGTGGTATGACGATTCAAAAGACTCTATATGCCAGATCCCCAGTCATGTGGTTCAAAGTATGGTAAAATCAATTACCGCCCTCAATCCAAACCAACTTCTGGTTGCTACAAAAGATGGTTTGTATATTTTCGATAAAATTAAATATCTGAAAAAGGGACACCCAGTATTTAGTATGCTCAATTTAACCAACGGGTATTCGGGAACAGACCCGGGCTTTAATGCTTTTTGCACGGATGCCTCCGGCAGCATCTGGATTAGTTCTTCCCTTTCGCTGGATCAGCTTCATCCCAATAAATTAAAACTACATGGTCAGGAATTAAAAGTCAACATAACCCACATGAATAGCCGTCCTGTCCCTTTTCAGCACCATGAGAAGATGTGGACCATGCCGGAAGGGACATCGAATGTGGTGGTGCGATTCGGGGCTGTCGGTTTCACCAGACCGCTTCACACACAATACCAATACCGGCTGAATAACAGCACCTGGTCTGAGTGGACTGAGGAACAGGAAGCCATCCTGAACGACCTGAACGAGGGTTCATATATTTTTGAAGTAAGGGCAGGTCCGTCAGATAACCCTATACATACAGGATATACCGATCAAATCCGATTTTGTATTGCACTTCCCTTTTACAAAAGTGTATGGTTTCCGCCACTCGCCATCGGACTTACCCTATTTTTTATACTCCTGAGTGCACAAAACTTTTTTAGGCATCGTTTGTCAGAAAAACGCTACAGAAAACAACTTAATGAAGCCAGATATTTGCGGTCACAACTCCTGCTTTCCCAACTGAACCCCCATTTTATTTTTAATGTACTTTCCAATATTCAAAATAAAATAATTTTTAACCAAAAGGAGGAAGCAAGCAATGCCATAGTCAGTTTATCAAAATTGCTGCGGAATTTTTTGCAGGTTTCATACAAAGGCAATATGATCCATCCGGCATTCACCGAATCCGAAATATTGTTGTCGACAGAAATAGAGTTGTTAACCGCATATATTGAATTTGAAAAAGACAAATCGAATAACCATTTTGACTTCATTATAGAATACCCTGAAAATTTTCATCCCGACAACCATACCTTGCCCCCCATGCTGCTGCAACCTTTTGTTGAAAATGCCATCCAGCATGGCTTGCTGTTACAGGAAAAAAGAGGAAATTTGTGGATAAAATTCGGAGAATTGAATGGCGATCTTTTTTGTATCATAGAAGATGACGGCATCGGTATATCCAAATCGCAGGAAGTTCAAAAAAAGAAATATGCTGTACATGATTCGCTGGGGTCAAAAATTGTCATGGAGCGAATCCAATTGCTGAATGAAATGGGATATCAGATTTCCATTAAAACAATAGCCAGATTGCCTCAGGGCACCATCATTCAAATCACATTTAAAGAATGACAAAACCAATACAGATCGCTATCGTTGAGGACAACGACGACAATATCAGGACATTTAAATATGTTTTGACCCAACTGAGCATGCCAGTTCATCTGGCAGGCATAGCCCGGGATGGGGAGGAAGCCTACTCCGTTTTGACAAACCCCGCCATAGCGTTGGTTTTTCTGGATATCCAACTGCGAAATACAACCATTTTCAACGTTTTGGAGCGGGTGTTTAAAGATGGACACCTCTTACCAGAACTGGTCTTTCTCACAGCCCACGGCAGCTTCGAAAATGCGGTCAAGGCAATACAGTTTGCCTGCCTTGATTTTGTCACAAAACCCTTTAATACTGCGGACATTGAAAATACCATGCTACGGTATATAACAAAAAAACAAGCATCGTCCCATAATCAGCAACCAGAAATCGGATTATTGCTGCAGTTATTAAAAAACGATATACACACACCCAAATCGATGGCCATACCCCTGAGCAGGGGCATCATTGAACTGGTTGATTTACACCTGATTGTTTATATTGAGGCCGATGAAAATATTTCGGTAGTACATCTGTCAAATGGCCAAAGTCTGCATTCAAATAAAAATTTTGGTCATTACCTGAGCCTATTATCGGACAACTTTGATTTTATTCAGATCAGCAAAAGCTATCTGGTCAATGTATCCCATATCCGACAATACAACCATCAGGATAAATCGCTGAAGTTAAAAACGGAGCACACCCTGATTGTTTCGCACCGATTCAGCCGCGAATTACACAAGTTTTTACTATCCAATCAAAAACAACTGCTTTCTGAAGGAAAATTTGACTTTATCTTTAATTTGTTCAAATCCTGGACAAAATAATACGCTTATTGACGCTTTTAGCACGGTTGTTATTTTTTCTGTACCACAGTACGGTTCCGTTTCTATTTTTACAGAAATCAAAATATGTAAAAATGAGAATGATTTAAACAAATTATCTGATGCTGCTGACGATGGCTTTATTTTGTTCAGGATGTGGTCTTATATCTGAAGATTCCCTTGCGGCTTAGAAAAACGGTCGTTATCGAACCCGGGTACAAAACCCGGTTTTGAAAATCCGGATGTCTTAACATGTAACAGAATTTTTCAGTTTGAAGACCAGAGTACACCTGAAAATTTATGTTTGAAAGTGCATCTAAAAGCCACATTTAATTTAAGACTAAAAGACAATACCATGCCTCCGGGAACAAAGGCTTATTGGAAAGTATAATTGGGGTTTATTTGAAAAAATGATACCGTTTGGGCCTTATATACACATATGGCGGATATTGGTCTTAAAAAGGGATTTAAAGGTGGACCGGATCTGATTGTAAATGATTTTTGAATTCCCGACACCGGGTTCGCTGGAAAAAGATAAGGCCTGGTTTTATGAACACGTAACACACTGCTCTATAGAATATGTATATAAGGAATCACTTTAGGGCTTTATGGCCATATTTGTTTTGTCCGGCTGGCTTACTTTGTTATGCTGTCGCTTTTTGCTTATGTCTGATATCTGCTTCTGTCTTAACAGGACAAACCAGTTTGGAATGGCGGGTATGGGTAAAAACCAGTCCATGTTCAGGAAGGCACGACTGGATATCGGTGGCTAAAGAAAATCCCACCACCAGCGGACTGAGTTATCACGAACTGGCTAATATTTTATTTCCTCAAACACCCTGTACCACATTTGGGTGTAGTTTTGCAGAGGCAACGACCATAGCGAACACCTTAAAGATCAAAGACGAATTTTTTGATTATTGCTGCAGGGATTATTCAGTTTGGGAAAATTTACAAACAAAGGCCAAAACCATTGTTGTAGGCAAATTTGGCACAGCAGGATTGGGGTGGGTACTGCTGAAACCTGACCTTTGTTGCGAAGAGGCAGAATCGTTAGCGGGAATATCGAACGCCTGTAGTGGCGGAAGCCATGTCCAATGCTGGCCGGGAAGTTACGCTGCCTGGAATGCGCAGACTCAACGGACTGAGTGCTTTTGTAATCCGGGTTTGGTGTGGAATGCAGATAAAACAGCCTGCATTCCCAACGTACCGGATTGTGCCCGCATGTACGCCAATTCCGAAGCCCTGTGGGATAACGTATCCAGCCAGTATTTGTGTTATTGTAAGCAGGGTTACGTTTGGAATGAAACCAAAACTGCCTGTGTTTTGCCTGTGCCTGATTGTAACCAATATTATAAAAATTCAGTCGCTGTATGGGATGAAACCACCAAACAATATCTTTGCAATTGTCCACAGGGTTATGTATGGAATCAGTCTCGAACCGAATGTATCACCAATTCGATTCCCGATTGCAATTCCTTTTATAAAAATTCGATAGCTGTGTGGGACGAAACCACCAAACAATATCTCTGCAATTGCCCACAGGGTTATGTATGGAATCAGACCCGAACAGAATGTATCACCAATTCGATTCCCGACTGCAATTCCTTTTATAAAAATTCAATAGCCGTGTGGGATGAAACCACCAAACAATATCTCTGCAATTGTCCACAGGGTTATGTATGGAATCAGACCCGAACAGAATGTATCACCAATTCGATTCCCGACTGCAATTCCTTTTATAAAAATTCGTACGCCAACTGGGATGCAGCCAGCAATCAGTACCTGTGTTACTGCAATCCCGGTTTCGAATGGAATCAAACCAGAACAGAATGTATCGCCACGGGTGGGCAAAGAGATAATCCTGTAGTCAGTCCACAACAAAAAAAGAACGGGGAATGCAACATACAATATAAAAGTGGCGCCAATGAACCCGAACAATATACTATCGATGTTAAAAAAAATAGTGGCAGTGTAAGTTTTTCCTATGATACCTATTCTGTTAAAGACAGGATTCATATTTATCACGGTGGTATAAAAGTGTTTGACAGTGGTTGTGTCGGGGCAAGTGGTTCACAAATGTTAACACTGAATGGCAGCTCCAGTATTTTTACTATTATTGTGGACCCTAAATGCGATCAGGACCAATCCGATACTTCCTGGAATTTTACGCTGGGATGCCCCAACTGATGGGTTGACCCCTTCATAAAATTGTTTGCTACCATGAATAGCGGACCAGATGGCCGGATAAAGTTTTTCCGTTTGCTATAGTTTAAACCAGCGGACCTATGCAGGCAGTACGGTAAGCCGTCTCCTGCAATAACAGGTTTGATTCATTCTCACTACAATTACCTGTGTTTTAAGGTGTCGGGGTAAGCGGGATATCAGATCACAACATATGCCATTCTTTCCAGACAATACGAGTACAAAACGCGGAATACTACCCCATTCAATTCGATTAAATCATGCTCTGATATCACCCGGCTTCATTTGAAGATCGGCTGATATTTTTGGGTTATTTTTTTCAGATTCTATATTGACATTATATTAAATCGATAATCAATGCTGTCAATCGATTTTTAAATATAGTATTCCCTGAACTCCTACCAACAGCAGGCAAAACCTGTCTAATATCATGATATCCGATGATGGCTGTCATTTACTTTTTAAAAATGTTGTGTATACCTTGCGCATATGGGCAGCAGGTTGGTTACGGTTATCATTTCTTTTTTGGTGATGCTTTTTGCGGTCAGTATATATACGGATTGGCGATGCTATGATTCAGGTTTGTTTTTTTGGGTCAATACATTTAAACCTTTCCATCTCCCTGCAACGTGGTTAAATCATCTCGAACCCGCTACCGTTACTTTTTTACTATACCATGTTTCAGATGGTTTGTGGATGTTTTCCTTTAGCCTGCTCATTCTTGCCGTCTGGAATCTGACACTACATTTTTACAGTATACTGTGGCTTTCGGGTGCATTTCTGACAGGGGTAGTGTTCGAATTTCTTCAAAGTTTCGGTGTTATTGGCGGTACATTTGACCGGACCGATCTTTTTATGTATGGCTTCGCTGTTTTGGCTTCAGTAATTTTATCACAACTCATAAAAAATATAAAATGGAAAAATGGATAAAAAATATGTTGTCGGTGCTGATCATCGGCATATTTGGCGCTCTGGCGTTAGCATGTGATGATGATGACAGTCCCCCTCAACCACCCAATTGCCTTGACCCGGCATTTGTAACCAGGGAAACTGTAGATCCTCCGGTAACTTCTGCGCTGCGTTATTTTATTACCGTACTGGATAAGGAAACCAATAAACCGGTGAAGGGTATTTACATAAAAGCGCATTGGAACGGTGTATATTGCAAACCATTGCAATCCTGTCCAGAACAATGTACTATGGAAGTGGATATCCTGGGTTCATCAGCCGAACACTTTACTGATGATGCCGGTAAAATTGATGGCGTCACTTTTCCATATGACTTTTCTGACAAAAAAGACAGGCTACTGATTGCTTTTGATGTGGAAGACCTGCAAGGTGTTTATGTCCCCAAAAGAATCAGCCTCCGTTATGACTATGCGACAACAACACATACCTATACTACTTATTTAATTAAAAACGATGCCTTATGAAACGATATCTCATTTTAATAATCCTTTTGTGGGCAACAGGAGGAAAAAGTCAGGAATATCAATACAAGGGTATTAACCCATTTGGTATTCAGATCATTAATCTGGCCGACTCTACCAATGGCGCTTTTAAATTTGATTTTTTTGACAGCGACAGCGACGGGGATCTGGACCTCAATCTGATGGGATTGGCAGAAGCAGATACTACCTCTTACAGTCGTATTTATAATTTACGCTATTTTATGGAGTATCAGGAAAACAACGGCCTCACGAATGTGGCACATTACAAAGCCAGGGAAAAACGGTATGCCACTCTGGATATTCCGAAGGGAAAAGGGTTTATGATACCCTCTTCGGGCGACATCAATGGAGATGGTCAGGTGGATTTTGTCATCAGCGCTGAAGTTGACCTATATAATAGTCAATATTTGCAGTTTCAGATCAGTGATGGTCAGGGAGGTTACAAAAAAAGCAATTGTCTGGACTGGGGTCTGGATGCTTTTCCTGTGTTTAGTTTCTTTATCCCTGAGCTGACAGACCTGGACAGCGATGGTGATATTGATATTTTATTGGGGGGGTACCGAAGGGCGTACGATGAAGTTGGTGAGCCTGTCAATATCCCGGTTTATCTATATGCAAAAAATACCGGAAATCCTAAAAATCCGAAATTTCTGGGTTGGTTTGAAAATCCTTACGGTCTGGTACCGTCAGGTCAGTCCTTTTTTACCAGTGGTGATGTGGATATGGATGGAGATATGGATTTGCTGAGTATGGAACTGACTGATGATAATGTCAGTCTGCTGAATTTCCTTGAAAATATTGCTGCACCGGGTCAAAAACCCCGTTTTGCCCCACCTGTGGTTTCGCCGTTTGGTCTTCCAGCCGCGGCTGAAGGAGAAACATTTCTGTTTCCTGACCTGGCTGATACCGACCGGGATGGCGATCTTGATTTTTTCCTTCCATACATCAATGATACCATTTTTGAACTGCGATATTATGAAAACAAAATGTGCAGCCCTGAATTTAAAACCATGAATGCAAGTATATGTCCGGGTGCGGACCTTACCATCGGCAATCAGACCTTTTCTGTTGCCGGCATTTATACAATTAAAACAACAAATTCTTCAGGGTGTATATCTTTACTTCAGTTAAATCTGACGGTCCTGCCGGAAGAGCAGGTTAATGTCAGTCTCGATGGGAAAATTCTTTCTGTTCCGGCAGTTGCAGGACGGACCTATCGGTGGCTTGACTGCAATACCGGGTCCTTTTTTGGTGGAGCGACATCTCCAAATTTTACAGCCCCGTACACCGGTTCTTTTGCCGCTGAAGTGACCAACTCCAATGGATGTTCCTTCCGGTCTGCCTGTATATTTGTAACGGTTAGCGGTACGGATGATGCGGCAGATGCGGTGCAAATTCGAATAGGCCCGAATCCGTGCAATGGCTTGTTGTATATAGACAGCAAAAATCTGCCGGTACAGCATATTTCTGTATATACAACGGATGGCACCTGTGTATTTAGGGGTGTATGCAATACAGATTATGTCGACCTTTCCGCTTTACCCAACGGTTTGTACCTGATCAGGCTGGATTTGGGTAAAAAAGTTGTGGTCAGAAAAATGGTCATTCAAAAATAGAACCGACTATGACTTTGTTCCGTAACAGGATGATGGTGTTTTTACTCGCATTGACTTTTTGTTTTTTGCAGGATAAATCCCGTATGGTCATTTCGGAACGTCCTGAAATTGGTGCGTCTTCCCTGGTTTTTACCCAAAAAGGGTATATGATTAAGGACGTCAATCATCAATTGCGTAAGATGTTGTTAAAAAATCCGGCACTTGCAGCGGAAGTGGATCGGATGGTGGAATCTTCCCCTTTTCTGCAACAGAAAAAAAAGCAGTTCCTTCAGGAGTATTACCGAAACTCCAAATACGGACCACTTTTGTTCAGAGACATGCTATATTATCAGAACAGTAAAAAAAAGCGCAATATGAAATAAGGCAAATTAAACTCCCTTATGGCATATTGCGCTCATTTCACCTGCATTCAGGCATCAAGGCATCATTGGAAAAAACGATGACTATACCGTCTCTAGCCGCTAAACTGTCCCTGATTCACCACACTTAACAATACAAAACCTACAATAATCCAGGCAATATTCACCAGAGGCAACAGGCTCATCCAGAGCGAGGCTTCATATTTTTTAGTGCTGTACAAGATTCGTGTCGCTACGATGGAAACGATGATGATCAACGGAAAAGAAATCATTCCACAAAATAAAAACCAGACCAGGTTTGAATTTTCAGATCCGGGCGCATCAAACATCATGGGGGAAAACATGGCCATCACGGCAGCCGGAACAAGACCAATACCAAACAGGATATTCAGTATTATGGTCGTTTTTTTAAATGTTTTTACAGGTTTTGAAACGTGTTCCGGGTTACTCATCATTTTTACATTTGATTTAATGGGTTAAGCTAAAATATAGTTCGCGTATTGTCAAATAAGATATAAAGTTGTATAATCTTAAGTACAGTTCAGGTTCAAAACGGCAAAAACAAAAATAATAATTTATAAGTGGTCTTGTACGTTTGGCTGGATAATAATTCAAAGCCCCATTTTAGCTTTCCCTTTTATTGCCAAAACCAGGATGGCTCTGGTCGTTTTAGGACGATTTTAGTGTCCATAAAATGTCCAAAATATTCTTGAATATAATTAATGCGCTTCTGACCCTTATTTATATCAGAAACCGGATGCGAAGGACGACATCATTAACTTATGGCTTAACCCTACTCAAACCAAACCAGGTGCTAAGTCTGCCAAATTTTTATTACCTGTTGTTACCGTCATTCCGGGATTTGACTTGCTTTCCATTGTGTTTTATGTATGCCGGATGTGGCGTTAAGGCAGGATATAGATTTTCACACAAATGCTTTTGCTTGCTTACGAGCTGTTGGTTTGTCAAAATTAATTTACTTTTGACAAAAAATTATGGACTAAAATGAACGTATCGATTAATTTAAAGTGGGTTTTAGGTATTCTGATGTTCTGGTGTTTAAACCTTTCCAGTCAATGCCCGGATTCAGATATCATTCTGTCATCCGATGAAGAGATTATTCACTTTGTCCGGCGCTATCCGGATTGCATTTCGCTGACCCATTCACTCACTATTGGTCCTTCAAAAGAAATGGCAACAAGCCGGATTACCGATGTTTCTCCTCTACATAAACTTAAAAAAATAGGTGGGTCGCTAACCGTGGTAAAAAATCCATGGTTGACAGATCTGACAGGCCTGCAGGGAATTGAAGACATAGCTGGCAAGCTTGAGCTTGAACTTCAAAGTGATAAAACTTTCAGATCTTCGCTCTTAAAAGCGGGAGGGCTTGTCATAAGTTATCCTTCCTGTTTTTCCTGTTCTGCTGATTATATTTTCCCTCAACTGATTAAACTGAGTGGCCCATTGCAAGTTTCTGTTTTGAATAACAAAAGCCATGCTTTTCCGGTATTGTGGAAAGTGGAAGGAGATTTACTCCTCTCCGGTAATGCAGATTATTTTAAAGAAAATGAATTTCCTAAACTGTATGAGGTACAGGGGGAACTGGAGTTGAGGGTCAAGGGATTTAAGCCTGCAATTTCTGTTTTGCCGGCATTAAAAAAATTAAATATTCTGAATTGCCGATATTATGAACCTCATCTTGCCTCCATAGGTGTACTGGAATCCTGCAATGAAATTTACATCAGCAGTAAAAATAAATTTATTTTTGAATCCTTGTCTAAAATACGGCGTCTGAAAAAATTAGAATTGTATGCTCCGGACAGCATCATGATCCATGCCTTCCGGCAGTTGGTGTATGTCGAAGATTTATTACTGGATGGCGCCACTTATGCTTTAAAAGGAGAGCTAAAGACAAATTTTAAGTCACTAAAAAAAGTAGACCATTTAAAACTGGCCGGAAATTCATTTTCCCATATTTATCCGGCTATCGACAGTTTAGCAGCCTTGACCATTTATACCATAAAAGACAGTATATTGAATGTATCCTGCCATAATGGTGTGCAAAACCTCCGGGTAGAATATTGCTACATGAAGCAACTCCATATCGATATTCCGACACTGACAAACCTGCATATCGCGGACGACGAAAAACTGGAAACCATGACCATCAATCAGCAGCTGGAATTGACAGGACGACTTCAGATTTCAAACTGCCGAAAGTTAAAAACCGCAGCCTGGATAGACAGTTTAAAGTGTAATCAGTGTTACTTGTCGGTGTATAATAACCCCGAATTGGAGGTATGCATCAAAACATGGTGTAACATTATTAAAAACGTAGCAGAACAACAGTGTCATATTTCCGGAAATAAGAGCCAATGCACTGTAAACGACATTATGGTGCTTTGCAAATAATGGCTATTCCACTTCGAGGCTGATCACATTTTTACCGGAAAAAATATGGTATAGCTTGTCACCGGCCAAAACGACGCCGCCGATGCCCATCATGGCATCATACGGAAAATCAAAACTTTGAATACCTTTATGGTCAATTTTATTGAGTTTTTTACCATCCAAATACCACACCTTTTCATCTGCAGTAATAAAGGCATTATAAATTCTTTGGTCATAAGACGGGCCGGAATGGTTGTAATACAACCACTTTGTTCCGGTGTTGTCCATCACCGCGACTGAGCCGTTTTTAGTGATGATATACGATTTATTTTTATGAGTCAGCAAAGTTAACACATCAAATATTTGTTTGCCTTCAATGGAGATGACCTTTTGCCAGCTTTTACCGTTATAGATGCTGATCAAACCACTTCTTCTTGGGGAGTTCACGGCCAAATCCCCGTTAAATAACTGGAAAAACCGAAGACCTCCTATATCGTCATGACCCAAAAAGTGTATATTATTTTCAAGCGTATCCCATGTACCACGGGCCAGCCTGATCAGTTTTTCATTGGCCATGTAAAAAAGTTCCTCCTGAAATATGCCGAATTCCTGGGGATTTTTCTGGTCAACAACTTTTTGACTGGTCTTCATATCCGTCACAAAAATACCATCAGCTGAAGCATAATAGTATTTGCCGTTATTCGCCTTTTTAAGAAAATAGGAGTTCCCTTTTATATTTGTAAGTATTGGTTTGAATTCTTTTCCGTCAAAACAGACATAGCCTTCTTTGCCGCTGTTTCTGCATACATAGGTATTGTCGTCCAGATAATAACAATGGCTTACCTGATACTCCACATTGCTCTCTTTTTTTAATTCAATCCGGTGCCACTTCCTGCCATCATAACGCAGGAAGTAAGGCCAGTTTCTCAGCGACATCCACACATGACCATTTTTTGTTATTGCCATACCTTCACCCAGGTTGCCGGTATTCAATCCTTTGGGAGGTGTAAAATTTGTCCACACTCCATGGTCAAATTGAAACACATTTCCCCCGGTGGCATAAATCCAGTATTTATTGCTGTTTAACCCTTTTAGGTCAAAAAAATTAAGCCCGCGGGAAATATCATCAGACCGATACAACAACTGCATGCCATCATCTTTTAAGGTGTACATAGCGCTGTAATCTAAAATAAGCAGTTTGCCATCCTCCGTACACCATAGTGTTTGCAGGTTTCCCCGTGCCGGAAGGGCATACTCCTTTATTTCCTTTTTATTGCTGATAGCCCGGACATACGTGTAGCTCATCAGGTATATATTATGGTCTTTATCAACACACATCTGATTGTAATACGCTTTGCTTCGATCGGGCTCCTGATACATCAGTTCATGGCTGTTATCCCGGTTGATTTTAAGGATACGATCCCGGAGCAAAACATATACCGCTTCGTCGTTCACGGCAAAGAGGTCTTTGGTTTCCACATTTTCCGAAGAAAAGTCAAGCACCTTTTTTGTTGTTCTGTCGGGCAGCATTCGCAATACTTCCATTCTGGTCAGTATCCATAAACCGCCCAATCCGTCCGGTTCAACATCAACAATTTCAGAAGATTTTACATCTTCTAAAATATTTTTTTGGAAAATCAGGTTACCCAAAGCGTCCACCTGTGTCAGGCCCTGACCGAAATAAATAATGCCATCGTCAAAAGGGGTAATGCCCCGGATATCAGAAGAAACTCCTACGGTACCGAATCTTTGGCAAAAGCCATTATAACTGTAAAACAAGAAACAAATAAGTAATAAATTTTTCATTGTTGTAATACCTTTTCTGATAATGCCACTATTCCGGATTTAATAAATTCTACCTGCTCCGTTTCGGAGAGTGCTTTCATGGCGGCAAATGCCTCGTCCATACTCAATTTATTTTTTGTCAACTCCTGCATTAATGAAACAAACTTTTTTTCTGTGGCCGATTCGCTGGCCAGTGCAGCAAAAAAGTCGATCTGGTTTACTTCAAAAGCGGCTTCACTGATGTCTGCCTGATTTTGCCAATATGCTTTTTCTTTTGGATCTTTGATATCGCTGATTTTAACTTCCGAAACAAAAACCTCCGGTTCTGACCACACCATTTCTTCACGGATCACCGATTTTTCATTTTTTTGTTCCTGTATCCGATTGGGTTTAAAAACCGGACCACTTTCCTCTCCTGCAAACATAGGTATTGATGTGAAGTTTACAGGTGGTGGTACTTCTTTTGCTTTTACATTTTCGGTTTGGCCTGAAACGGACGGCGCACTTTTCCCATCACTGAGCATACTTTTAATTTGTTCCTCTAAGGCCTTATTAAAAGCTGCATCACCACCGGCAACACTTACTTTGGGTTCAGCACTTTCTGAAGCTCCACTTTTGGTTAAATTTTGATACCTGGTCAATGCTGCCGGTCTTTTTTGCTGATATTCCTTGTCCAGTTCGAGGATGGCTTTCCTGAAGACCGCATATTCTTTATTTTGCCCCCAAAGACACGGCCCCAAAAACAGAAAAAGAAAGACGGGCAGGATATATTTTATTTTCATAGGATAAAATGGCATATTGAAATCGAAATTTATGTACATCAAATGTATAACTTTTGTGCTATTTTACCCAAACCTTACCCGAAAAATAAATTACTTTTGTATGGTCATATTTTAAAAATAACTTAGGGATAACATCCTGATTGCTACATTTGCATATAACGGCATCATTTGGGAGTTCCGAAAATATAAAATTAGTTTTAATCCTATGAAAATATTATTTTGTTTTTTGATGACGGTCAGTATTATTAAACTTGGCGGGCAAAGTGACCCCTACCCCAATTATCTGAATCATGGAGCTAAAAGTTTTGATCTTATACCCGTACAAAAAGGCAAACTGTTTGGATATGTTAACCGTTCAAATCAGGAGGTTATCCCGCCTGATTATGAAAAAGCGTCGTGGTTTGATGACCGCGGTATTGCTCAGGTGATGAAATTTGGTTTAAATGGTCTGATCGATAAAAGTGGAAAGGAGTTGGTCCCCTGCATGAGCAGATCACAGATCGGTTCCGAACCCTGCCAGTGGATGACCAACGAAGATAAATATACGACGTTATCGCATTTATTATTTATAAAAAATGACGTAGCGGGAAAGGTTGTGCTGTTTAACAGAATCAAACTGAAATCGAGTATCATTTATTATCTGAAAGAAGGCCCCCTCGCCGGTCAAACCGGCTATTATTCCTCGGGTATGAGCCCCCGCTTTATTAACGGATATATGAAGGTGGTGAAAGAAAATGGAAAAATAAATTTTATAGACACCACGTTTCAAGAAGTATTTAAAACAGACATTTATGATGGAAAATCGTTGGGCAAGGGAATTTTCGCCGTGTATGATGAAACAAAAAAAGCTGCCCTTGTTACACCAGACGGTAAATCACTTACCGTCCCTTTTATTGAAAAAATCGAAAATACGTTCAATCCCGATCTGTTCATTGTCAAATTAAATGATCCGAAGAAGTATAGCAGTAAATTTGGTGTTATCAACAGCAAAGGGGTATTGGTAATTGATACCCTCTTTGAAAGCGTAAAATCATTGGAAAATGGTTACTTTGAAGTACGCAAAGAAAGTAAATCGGGACTTTTTAATTCAGCTGGCAAACAAATTATCCCTTTTGAATATAGCGAATTAAGTGCTTTATGGAAAAACACCTTTACGGTGGGAAAAGATCAGAAGTTTTATGTCATTAATGAAATGAATCAAATCCAAAGTGCTTTATCGCCGGTCAGAATCCAAAAATATCTGGAAAAGGACTTTGCATTCACGCAAGTCAAAGACACTTTTACCCTATATGATCTGACAGGTAAAAAACTTTTTACCGTCGCCGGTATTGACTATATCAAGGATAAAATCGGGGATCATTTTCTTTTTACAAAACGGAATTTATGGGGTATTGTCCATCCTTCAGGTACGTATGTTCTAAATCCTGAATATTCGACTCTGATCAGAACGAATGTCGATGATTGTCTGATTGCCAGTTCCGGCAACTCTTATGGCCTTTACCACCTCAAAAAAGGATGGATTCATCCAATTACGACGGATAGCTATATACATGTCAATAATTCGTCCGACAAAGCAGAAAAAGATATTGTAATTGTCCGATTAAAAAAAGAAACAATTACGTATGAAAAATCCCTGTTAAATAAAAAATCGGAACCGGTTAAAGAACAAACGGACCGGTATGATTACGGAATAAAACAAACGTATGAAGGGAATAACACCAAAGTTATGCTGCAGGACGGCAGAACATTTACTTTTCCGAAAGAACCAAGACAGGAATACCTGGTTTCCGGTAACAAACTAATGATTATCCGAAGGAATCAGCAAAAAATGGAAGTACTGAATGAAAATCTGGTTTCTATTGTCCCCGAAAGTTTGGTGTGTCTGGAAAGGCGAACTATGAAGGGCCGTACTTACTTTGTACTTATGGATGCCAATAAACAAATCGGGCTGGCAGATCACGATATGAAATTTATATTTTTGCCGGCCCCAGGGCAATCCTTCCGCGAAGTGGATGACGTGGCATGGATTCGGAATGAAAGCGGATCACTCAGTATCTACGATACACAATTTAAGCCCTTTACTTCCATAAAATACAAGTACATTGACATTTTGGATCAACGAATGTTCATTTGCAAAACTTTCGAATCGAGGTATCTCGATGTCTGGTCAAAAAAAGGAAAACTTCTGTCTTCCGGAAAATTTTTAACAGTGACTAAAAACAAAGATATTAGTTATACAGTAACCCAAAATGATACACTGGCTTCCTGCTCCACCGACACGTTACTGCAAATAAAAAAGTGTTTGCCTTTTGCAGAAATTTTGGCATTAAAAGACAGTCCTACCCTTTTTATTGCCAAAGATTTGTACGATTACGGTCTGGTAGATGGTTCAGGGAAAGAGATAATTCCATTCACTTATAAAAAGATCGAGTGGCTGGAAAATGTAAACCTGCTGCAATTAACTAAAGGCAATTACTACTGCGATATAGCGGATATCAAGGGCAATATATTGATCAGGAATTATAAAGGACACATCAATTTTAACAAAATTACCGATCACGTTTTTTATTGTTCATCCCATGAAGAACATCTGTTTTACAACATGCAGGAAAAAAAGGTATCGAAAATATCCCATGCCGGGTACATCAGACAAGATGCTGAACTTCTGAATAAAGGCAAGCTGGTCTGCATTTCGGACAACGGCAACCTGATTTATTTTGACCTGAACACCGGAACAAAATATGGGGACACAAAATAGGCGGACGGATATAAACGTTGCCTCTCCCCGATTTGAAAAGCGTCCTTTTTCGATAAAAAAGCCCTAAAACACCTACAACACTGCCAGGATTTTAATTGCAGGGTGTATCTGACATACTATTTTTCTTAGACTTTATTTTGTGTTAAAATTTTCCAGGGCTTATTCGGATCAGAACAACAATAACCCAACATGCCATCCAAACCAGACTTTGTGGCTGATGCCGGCATCCTGGCGGGTGTACACCTGATTCGTGATCATGGCAGCAAGTTTATCATTGATCACTGCATCCGGCTTATACCAGAAATGATTAATACTCAAACCTGTTCTGAACCCTATTTTTTTACCGGGTTGCCACGATATGCCTGCCATCAACTGATTGTAGACATTAAATTTTACGTGGGTAATGTCTTCCACGGAATGACTGCTGCGCGAATTAAGATCAGCTTCAAAATTCCAATTTTTATGCAACGGAACCGATGTGGCTATACCCAATCCACCCTGAACAAACTGAAATTCTTTATCTTTTCCATTGAACCCTACAAAATAATGCAGGTGCAACGGAGCCCATCCGGATCTCAATCCCACACTGACCGTGCCCAGCTCATTCAGGCTTGTTTCCATTTTGTGATATCCGTTCGGAACCTTATTAAACAAACCAATGGCGAGTCCTCTTTTGATATAAGATGCGCTATTGAACAAGCCGATCTGAACGCCTTCAAGGGTATCACACCGATTTACAAGGCCCGAAATTTGTATGCCTTGTACATTGCCCGCTTTATTAACCAGCCCGGCTACCTGAAAGTTTGTGGTTGCGCTATCAGCCACATTGATACAACCACTTATCTGTGCGCCTTTGACTTTTATTGCCCGATTGTACAAACCGGCAATCTGCAGTCCAAACAAAGTGTGTGTTTGTTGATACGCCCCGGCTATCTGTATTCCGGTAGTCAGGTTGTCGTTTAGGTTCAATACACCTGCAGCCTGCAGGCCACTGACCCGGCCTTTAACGCCATTGAACACGCCACTGATCTGCACGCCACGCACATTTTCCGAAACGGCATTCACTACTCCTGCTACCTGCAAACCCGCCACATTGCCATCATCGTAATTATAAACACCACCAAGCTCCATGCCGTTCAGACCTTTGGCATTTCCTCCAATTACATTGATGGAAATGATATTTCTGGTATGGAACGAAAGCAGCTTATTGGTGCTGACAGGTGGTAACAGAGAAATAGAAAATCGGTTAAAAATGGTGTCATTAATATTGATGAGGTGAACATGTTTTGTTCTCATTTTTTGCCAGAAATTTTCATTGTAACTCATCGGGCGAACTGGTGGCAATTCCGGCTCTTTAGGTGGTATTATACTCCCAATTTGAATTTCTTTTTTCGGCAAAGTATCATAGGCAACAATCAGTTTTCGCGGAAAAGAACGCAAATGAATTTGAATATACTGATCCTTCGACGCTACCAGAATGACAGCAGTATCCGCATAGTTTTTTTTCGCTATATTCACTTTTATTCGGCTGAAATCAGCCGGAACGTTTAAAACAAATTGCCCTTTGGTGTTCGTATTGACCAGCATTCTGTTTTTTCTGACATAGACACTGGCATCACTTAATGGCTCATTGGTATTGGGATCAGTCACTGTACCTAAAATTTCCACTTGCTGTTTTCCGGATATTGGCCGTATGATAAGATATTTGTCTTTTACCAGAATCCGGATATTTAAATCCGATTCCAGTTGAGCGACTACTTTATTCAGTTTCATTTTATTTACCCGAATAGTGATTCTTTTTTCATCGTCAAAATCGCTATACGAAAATATGGCACCTGTTTGTACAGAAATATCATTAAAAACCACTTTGGCTTTGGCCTCAATATGTTCAAAACTAACTTCTTTTTCAAGTAGCGGCTGACCCTTGCTCAAACCTGCCATCAGCATAATGGCACACAGGAATATATTATTTATCGACATGGTTTTCCTTCAATTATATAATGATGGTTGTGGTATTGATAAGTAAAGCCCATTGTTTCGGTGATCACCGTGATGATCGTGGCAACATCTTCATCAAAAAACCGGGTTGTAATTTTGCATTCTCCAATCTCAACCGGCGAAAGTTCTATATGAGTGTCATATGTTTCACGAAGCAACGAGATGACCTCTTCCAGGCGACGATCCTTAAAATCAAAGCTGACTACTTTTGTTTCGGCCTGGCTGATTATTTTTTTATCCGATCGGATATACCAGGCTTTCTCTCCGGCTTTGACAATAAGCTCGCTGCCATGATCATCGTACAGCCTGACCATACCTTCCTGCACAATAAGTACCAGGGTGTCGGAATCCGGTTGATTATCCACTGTAAACACCGTGCCCAGGTCTTCGACATAAACCCCTTTGGCGTCAATAATAAAAGGAAGATTTGTGTGGTGAATCACCGTAAAATCAGCCTTGCCGGTGAGTGTAACCTGACGGTTGGTTTTTCCGAATCCGTTAGCATATGCCAGATTACTGTTTAATGCCAATCGGATAAGACTTGAATCAGGCAGCATTTGTATCACTTCCTTTTGTCCGGCAATGATCAGCGCCGCTTTATCTGTTGGTTTAAAGAGCATCAGTACTGCCAGTAATCCCATTGTGAATAACGCTGCTATGGTATAATAACGACGGTAATTTTTCTGATGGAATGATTTAACAAAAAATTTTTGCCAGGCTTCATTACTATTAATTTGAGGTGGCTGGCTTTGATCCACCAATATCAACGTTTGTTCTGCAGCCTGAAAATAAGCCAGATTTTCTGTTGAAGCAGATTTCCAGGCTTCGAGTTCCATCGCTTCTTCAGGTGTGGCTTCGCCACATAGGTATTTAGCGATCAGATCATCGGGTGAAATTTTTGTATTCATGGCTGGGGCGTGATTAGAATGATAATAATAAATTTAAGATAATCGGACAAGGCAATGCGCATGGTTCGTAGTGCCTTTCCCATTTGATTTTCTACCGTTTTAGGAGATAATTGCAGTTCTTTCGCAATGTCGTTATATTTTAAGCCCTCAAACCTGCTCATTGTAAATATCTTTCGGCATTGTTCGGGTAATTTTTGAATCGTCTGGCGTACCGTATCTACTATTTCTGCGTAGATCATACTATCGGAATGCACTTGCTCTTCACTCCGTATGCCTGCCATGACAAATTTTTGTACTACTTTTTTGTGTTTGAGCTTATTCATACACTTAAAATAAACCGCTTTATATAAAAAAGCCTGTACTGACGTATGGATGATTATTGTATTCCTGTCGTTCCAAAGTTCAGTAAATACGGTCTGCACGGTATCCTCAGCATCTTCCGCATCTTTAAGTATTGTCAGTGCATATCGGAATACGCCTTCGTAATACTCCAGAAATATTTGTTTAAACGCTGAAACATCTATAGGGGCATTACTTCTGTCCGGTATATCATTTTCGTTCATGCTGTCTGTTTTTACGTGCCCTGAATCACGGAACAGGTCCTTTGAAACCGGGTGTTCTATTTGCGGCTTAATTGTTTTGCTTAAGTTAAAATGGGAACGGACACCGAATGGTTCATAAATCTGGTTCATTCTTTTTTCATCTTTTTTATTTCAAAATACGGTTTATTTATTGATCTTCCTTTAATGGGTGACACGCCTTAACAGGGTATCATGGATCTCCGGTTTTGGTATTGGGCATGTTTTAGGATAAATTGGCATCGTATTATTGGTTTTAAAAACGGAATGATAATTTGTGTTTTATGGCGAAATACTGGGGAAAAAGCCTTCAGGTTTAGTTATTCTCCATGCATTTACATGTATTCTCCAAATATTTTTGTTACTTATTTTAGTTTTAAAATTCAACTTTATAGGAAAATACGGGTATAAATGGCATCATAGTCCATTCTTCTGTTTTATCATGTTGTACATCATACGTGATTCCACCTATGTTGGTATGGTTAGTGGCATTCATCAGATCAAGTGACCATGTTGTGGTATGTCTGCTTTTGTTTCTTTTATACTTGATGCCAATATCCAGTTTGTAAAAATGGTTTAATTGAATCGAAAATGGATGCTCTTCGTCCCGTACCTCGCTTTTTGTCTCTTGTGAAGCCACTCTGTCTATAGGGGTTTCCCATTGGCCGCCGGCAAAAATACTTTTTAAATTTATACCCAGCGTATTTTGCTTATTTTGTCCGGTTTGCCATTCTTTGCCCAGGGTAACTACGGCAGTATAGCCAGTATTGTAGCGGGTATTTAACCACGAACCCGAAGGCGTTTTGTATTTCGAGTCAAATATGGAAGCCGTCACAATGTAATACCAGTTGTGGTGTAAAAATCGTTCCAGCGTGACTTCCATCCCTATGTTTTTACCTTTACCTTCATTGATAAGTTTAAAGTCAGGGAAAAAGAACTGCTGATTGATGATGGCATAATTCCGGTTTTGTCCCTCACCAACAGGTATATGGGTCAAATACTGATAGTACATCTCTGATCTGAAACGGGTGTGCGCACTTATATCCAGATTGTAGGTAAGCACCAAATGATGGGCTTTGGTAAAATCAAGGTTTTTATTGATCAGAGCTCCTTCCGTCGATTTTACAAAATAGACAATCAGAGGCTGAAGCTGGCTATGTTGCCCATAGGCAAGTGCTATATTTGATTTACCGTTGATTGTAAACTGGATATTTCCCCGGGGCTCTGCCACCTGTGTATGGTTCAGCAAAAATGTTGAATAATGCATGCCGGCATTTGCAGTCCATCTTTTGTGAAACCGGTACTGGAGCTGACCATACGTCCGCACAAAAATGGATTGGTCGCGCTGACTGACCAGATTGGTAAAAGCAGTATCACTGGAAAAATCATCAAATACCAATCTGTATCCGGGTCTGTCATAATACAATCCCGCTTTGAAGCTTAAACCGGAACGGATTTTCTGAGTGTAGTTTATGGCTGTCGCTATTTTTTCTGTGATCTGGCTGATTCTGAATTTATTGAAATAGGTATAATCAGGATATGCTGTTCTGACGTCTTCTGTGAATCCGCTTTTAGTGGTCGAATAAGCAATTATCGCATTAATAAACCCATTATTACTTGCAGATTTACTATATTTTGCCCCATTGACAGAAACATTACTTAAAAAAATTCCATTGGAACGATGGGAAATGGCTTCCTTGTCCGCTTCCAGGTCTTCCAGGGTTTCTTCTATTTTCTGATTGCTCCAGCCATTGATACCAAACAAGGAAATTTGGTCTGCTTTTGACAGCGGGAGATGAATATGATAGGAAAGATCGCTGTAATTGAGCACTCCGGTAAGATCCACGCCAAGTTTATCTATCAGTGAAAGCGTGGAATAACGATAATTGATCAGGTAAGACCCTTTACCTGATTTAAATAACGGCCCTTCTACAGCAGCCTCCAAACCCAAAATACCGGCTTTCAAGGTATACTCATGCCGTGTATTGTTCCCCTTTCTCAATCTGATATCGAAAACTCCACCCAGTGCATTGCCATATTCAGATGAAAAAGCACCTGTTGAAAAATCAGAATTTGCCAACATCTGCGACGACAGAACAGAAACGCCGCCGCCTGATGAACCAATATCCCCAAAATGATTGGGGTTCGGTATGTCTATGCCTTCCATGCGGTATAAGAGCCCGGAAGGGTGGTTACCTCTGATGGATATATAATTACTTCCATCGTTGGTAGGCACTACACCTGCAAAGGATTGGGCCATTCGGGCAGGATCGTCAACAGCACCGGCAAATTTATTGCTTTCTTCCACCGAAAACGTTCTTGTGCTTGCATAGGCCAATGAATTGACAGGTTTCGATTTTTCATCCTTTGCAGTAACCACTACTTCATCCAGCGAGACCACTTCCTCTTTCATTTGTATCTGAAGTACCAGCTCCTTGCCGCTTTTTATTTCGATGGTTGTCGAATAGGAGGCATAACCCAGATACGATACTAAAAGCCGGTGCCTGCCGACCGGAAGACTATCGATCCTGAATTCTCCGTTTTCATTGCTGATAACTGCCATGGTTTCATACTCTACCACATATACCAGAGCACCTGCAAGCGCCTCCTGACTTATTTCATCAGTCACTATACCTCGTATACTATATGAGGTTTGGCTGTATGCAAAATCAGGCATAACCAGCCCAAAAAAGGAAAACAAGGGGAAAATAAAGTATCCTGACATTTTCTTCTATTTGGGAGTATGAAAACAAAAGCGCCTTTTACCCCTATGCGACTTTAAGATAAAATAAAGAAAGTGGACTTTAAAGCCATTATTTTACAATATATCTGAAAAGATATAATGCTATTCTTTATCTTTGATGAAGAAGGTGCAGACTCTTTCCCCTGCATCGGTTAATCGGTAAAGGCACATGTCAAAATTAGCTTCAGATAAAAATAAACTGGGCCTCTGGACATCCACTTCCCTGGTCGTTGGCAATATGATTGGCTCCGGCGTTTTTTTAATGCCGGCCACGCTGGCGGCGTATGGCGGCATCAGTATGTTTGGCTGGATTTTTTCCGGCATGGGCGCCTTGTTACTCGCCGGTGTATTCAGCAGGCTCAGTAAATTAATGCCGGATTCCAATGGAGGCCCTTATGCTTTTACGCACAAAGGTCTGGGGGAATTTGCCGGGTTTATTGTGGCATGGGGCTATCTGATCTCCACCTGGTGTACCAATGCTGCTATAGCAGTGGCCTTTGTAGGTGCTTTAAGTACATTTGCACCCCGGCTTGCAGACAACAGCCTGCTGGCCGTTGCCTGTGGTTTGTCCGCGATCTGGTTTCTGACCTGGATCAATACCCTGGGTATAATTGCTTCCGGAAAAATGCAGCTGGCAACTACCCTCCTTAAACTGATACCCCTGGTCCTCGTAGGTGCAGGTGGTCTGTTTTTTATCGACATTCAAAATTTTATACCTTTCAATACCAGCGGCACTTCTGATTTTACTGCCATATCCGCTACCGCTTCACTGACCTTTTTTGCATTTTTGGGTATGGAATGCGCCACCATTCCTGCTTCTGGGGTTGCGAACCCTGAAACTACCATACCCAAAGCGACCATGATGGGCACTATATTTACTACTATTTTATATATCACCACCAGCGTAAGTGTAATGGGTTTGATACCCGCTGCACACCTGATGACTTCTGTAACGCCTTTTGCTGACGCAGCCGCTGTCATTTTTGGACCTGCTGCCGTGTACTGGGTCGGTGCCGGTGTAGCCATTGCCGCTTTCGGTACGCTGAATGGTTTTATTCTGGTTCAGGGACAGGTGGCAGCCGCCATGGCTACAGATCGGTTGTTCCCGGCCATCTTTCGCAGTAAAAACGACCACGGTGTGCCGTCCAAAGGAATTGTCATCGGCAGTATTGTAGTCTCCATAATAATGGCTATGAATTATACCCGGGGATTGGCAGATCAGTTTAAATTTCTGATTCTTTTATCTACGCTCACCGTTTTGGTGCCTTATCTTTTTTCTACTGCTTCGTATATTTTGATCCGATTGCAGCGTAAAAATGTTTCAGGTAACCTGTTTTGGGCCACCATGCTGGCATTTTCGGCCTTTGTATTTTCCCTGTGGGCCGTTTTTGGGTCAGGACAAGAAACCGTATTCTGGGGATTTATTATGCTGATGGCAGGTATACCATTATATGTCTTTATGATGTGGAAAAATAATTCCAGCCTTTAAACCAAATAAAACAGCTTGTACTCTGACAGCATTTGAGGATAAAAATATGCGTATACTTGGCAGTTAATTGACCCACCGGTGTGACGCGGGCTTTGCTTTGTTAGGCTTGATGCAGCAGCTGTTAATACAAGGAAGAACTACCCAGTCCCATTTTGCAGCGAAGGTGGTTGAAGGAAACCGCCAAAACGCCTAAACCATATTTTGAGCTTCTTTTAAAATTGATGGAAGATGCCTCTTCAAAATATTTTGTCGGGCAGGTCACTTCTGCAATATCGAATCCTTTATAAATGATTTGCGATAACATTTCATTGTCAAAAATAAAATCATCTGAATTGTTATTGAACTTGATGGATTCCAAAACATGGCGGCTGAACGCCCTGTAACCCGTATGGTATTCTGACAACTTATATCCAATCAGTATATTTTGTGTGAGTGTTAGAAAGCGGTTGGCAATATATTTATACAACGGCATGCCTCCTTTCAGTGCGCCTTTTCCTAAAATGCGCGAACCCAGTACTACAGGATAGAGTTCTTCACCAATGATATTGACCATAGAAGGAATAAGCAGCGGTGTGTACTGATAATCCGGGTGCAGCATGATAATGATATCGCCGCCCAATTCCAGCGCTCTGTTATACAATGACTTTTGATTGCCGCCGTATCCTTTGTTTTTTTCGTGTTTGATTATATGCTGTATGCCAATCTCTGCGGCCAGGGCCACCGTATTGTCCCGGGAGGCATCATCGCACAGGATGACTTCATCAACCAGATTGAAGGGGATTTCTTCATAAGTTTTTTTAAGCGTCAATGCTGCATTGTACGCCGGCAAAACGACTACTACCTTTTTGTTTTTATACATAACAGCTTCTATCCTAAGACGAAATAGCGCCCATCCAATTACTGAACAGGAACAAAATGGCCGTTTTTATTATAAATCCAGATCAGCATGATGATAAAAAGTATTATAGTCAATACTACTTTGCCGAAAATAGATCCTTTCCTACCGTAATCGCTGTTGCTTGCCATGATATTAAGTGTAATTATTTGTACAGCGGCAAAAATACAATAATTTTTATATCTGATATATATAATAAAGGCAAATTCAGTTACGCCTTTTCATTAGCACCTGACTTTATAATTACTTCAGCCTCATTAGTACCCTACTACCCCAGCCATAATCTTTTAATTTATTATATCTTGGGGTCAATCGATCCACTTCGTCCGATTGAGTATAATAAAAAACTCCCTGAGATTCGGTATTGATTTCTTTGTGATAAGGTAAAAGCTCTATCAGACCGCTATATTCATGCCTGATGTGATAACTCATAGAAGGATGGAATATCCAATGTACATCAACTTTGACCGGAGTTGTTAATTTTTCACGATCAATAATCTCTTTAAGTTCTCTGAGAATTACATGCGTGTCTGCATCATTATACCATTCATAGGTAGATAAACCATTAAATCCTCTGACAAAATGCTGTATGGAAAAGGATATAGTAAAAACTGTAACCAGTAAGCCCAACCATAGTTTGGTACGAATCAGCCCCTCAAGTCCAAAACACACTGCTATGGATACCAATGGAATAAAAAACAAAGCCGTTCTGGCATTGAGAAAAGGTATTCCTGCCAGCAAAAATTGTATGTTATTGTACACAACAACCAGGAAGAGTAAGCCAATGGCATACAAAAATACTTTTTTATCCAATTGCCAGCGGTACAAAACGATGCCTGCGGCAATCAAAATACACAGCGAAGTAATGATAATATTAACAATAACGTCATTATTCAAGCCCGCATATTCTGTGCCGGCCCGAAGAGAAATAATCAAAGGTTTCACAGTATCAGTTACAAAACCATTGGTGCCCCAGTATACAAACTGACGGGTAGCCATCATTTTGGAGAAAGGAAGGTAGCATAACAATCCCAATCCGGCAGTAAGCCCGCCAATGATATACAAGGCCCTGTATGTATTTACTTTTTTCTCTTTATTAAAAGTTAATACTGCATGGACGGCAAGTAAAAAAACCATAGGCAAATACACATTCAGTAAGGTGAAATTGGCATATACCCCAATCGCACCAAATATGACCGCAAACCACAATGATCGTTCAGTCCCCGTTTTTAACCTGTTAAAAAAGTAATATAAACTGACCATCTGGAAGGCAACACTTAAGCCATAACCTCTGGTCACAGAATAAAAATCCAGTAAATATGGCTGTAAAGCAATCAGGGATACCATGGCCATTCTCAGCCAGCTTTCTTTAAACAAAACGCGGGAAGTTAAAACAGTATATATATAAAATAAAATAAAAGAAAGGACATTGTGTAAGCGATTTGTAAATAAATGCTCCCCGAATATACCGATATTTAATTTTAGGAATATCGTATTCAGAATATGGTTATTGGGTACAGGATCTGAATACGTAATGATATCCAACAGGGATTTCTGACTTATGTCTATCGTGCTGAGTTCATCATGTGTTAAAGGAATAGAATACGCTTCTTTAGCAACAAGCCATAGAAGTATGCTACCCATAATGCCGTAAACGATATTTTCTGTGGTAATTTTATACCGTGTCATGTTCAAGTTTATGCAGTGACAAAGCTAAATAAAAATATCAGAATCAAAATTATATTACCTTTGTGACTTGTAAATTCAACGCAGGAATGATATTGTTTTCCGAAAAAAAATATAAATGGGAATGGTTGTGGGCTGCCATGATACTGTCGGTTGTCTTTGGAATAGTATATTTTAAAATTCTGAAACATCCCAACCAGTTCCTGGTTGCGGGCGGTGATGGTATGAAAAATTACTACACTTTTATGTATCACGTGAAATATGATACGTCGTTTATGACCTTTGAAGGCATGAACTACCCATTTGGTGAAAATATTATTTTTACCGACAATCAGCCCTTGCTGGCAAATGTCACTAAAATCGTATCTCAATTATTTCCTGCAGTTATATGTTATCTTCCCTCGGTTCATAACCTGTTTTTGCTGGTGGGTCTGCTATTTGGAGCCCTGGGACTGTTTTTTTGTTTCCGGCACTTAAAGGTTGATTTTGTATTTGCCATCATCTGTACGGCGGGCTTAATGTTGTTGCATCCCCAGGCTGAACGTATTCACGGCCATTTTGCCATGTTTTATCCTGTTTTGCCATGGATATTTTTGTTTTGGCTAAAAATATTTGAAGGAGAAAAGTGGTGGCAATACAGTGTGGTTGCCGGGCTTCTGATCAGCCTATCAGGATTACTGCATATGTATTTTTTTATTACCGGTGCTATTTTGGTTTGCCTGATGTTTTTTATGTGGGTAATAAGCCGAATGAAAAAACCATCCATTGCCGTCATGTCCGGTATGTTTTTGTTGCAGGTCGTCCTGCCGTTTTTAATTCTCCATTTTTTATCCTCGAGGTTTAATCATGCAGATGACCGTCCGGATAATCCTTATGGTTTTTTTACGTATCATTCGAATTGGGAAGGTTTGTTTTTTAGCTACAGGTTACCGTTGTTTGAATTGATCAATAAGTATTTTATCAGAGTGCGCGAATTCGATTTTGAAGGAAAAAGTTACATGGGCCTGACCGCAGTAATTTTTTGTTTATACAGCATTTTTGAATTTATAGTCAGGTTCAAATTAAAAATTAAAAGTGTATTACCTACCGGCACCCATGGTATTTTGTGGGGCGTATTTATCCTGTCTGCATTGATTTCATTTGGTTATCCTTTTACGATATCAGGTTTGGAAGGTTTGCTGGACTATACTGGTCCTTTCAAACAATTCAGAAGTATTGGCAGGGTGGCATGGGTGAGTTTTTATGCTGTAAACCTGCTGGCAGTACCGGGGATATACCTGTGGTTGAAAAAATACAATACCGGTGTTAAGCGCGATATGCTGTATTTTGTGCTGCCAACTATCATATTAGCTGAAGGCTATATGTTTTATAATCACAAACCAATACAGCAAACCCCGATAGATGCCTATTATTGCAACAACCCGTATTCAAATTATCCGGTGAAAGGCAGTGATTATCAGGCCCTTCTCCCTGACCCTTACTTTAATATTGGCTCTGAGTGCTTTAGCTGGTGGGACCAGGGACACAATGTAAATCAGAATTTCGAAATTGGTTACAATCTGCACTTGCCGACCATGGGAGTGAATATGAGCCGTACTTCATTTCGTCAGTCATTTTTACTGAATGAACTGACCTGCGCTCCTTATAAAGTACCGGAAATCATTAAATTGCTTCAAACCAAAGACAGCCGGCCTTTGCTGGTCGTGGAAACAAAAAATGAAATTTTTGAACACCGGGCCAAATTGACCCACTGGACAAAATATGCGCCCGTTGTATTTGAGTCGGATCAATACCGCCTTCGAAAAATGGATCTGAATCTGTTTGATACCATTGTAAAAAAGTTTAATGATTCGTTGAGGACAGTTCATGATACCATTGTAAAAAATGGTCACACCCTCGCATTTGTTAAAACCAAAGGTGAAAAAGGATGGGGATATGAAGCCTCCATGACCAAAGACAGTACTATGTTGGGTGAATATGTCTTATCTTATTGGATAGAATGTTTTGACGCATCCAGAGTACATTCCATCACCGAAATATGGCAATTTGATGGCAACCACCACAGTATCGATTATATTGGAGAAGCCAATAGATTTAATTACAAAAGATATGAAGGCGATAAATTATTAATAGAAATTCCGATGAACATCAAAGCGGAAACAATTAAAATTGTTTTCAGAATCTCGAAGGAGAAACAAAAGGAACACGAAGATTTAGATTTAACAAATTCGATATTACAAAAAAGAAACTGAAGCCATCGTCATCCATGAAGGCATGGATATTAAAAAAATGGTAAAAATCAATTTGCCATTTTAACACCATTTGACGGATTATAAGGTTTTGGTCTTTTAGCGGTATGATATTTAATTTTGAAATGATGCATCGGAATTTGTGCCCAGTGAAAATATTACAAATATAAAATCAGAATTTGTCACAGTACCTATTTTATTTCGTATATTGGGATATTGGATTAAAAGTTGACAAAGTTTCTGATTTCAAGTAGTTTCAGGCAGTAATTGATCTTGTGCACTTTATTTCGGTAAAGAATCAGATTTTGTAAAAAATTAGAATTCGAATTTTCTATTTACATTTTAAAATCAAGACTATGTTTTTTTTAGCTTCAAAACATCTGAAATTACTAACACTGGGTATTATTTATTTTGCCTTTTCTGCTCAGCTGATTTATGCGCAAAAACAAAAAAAAATCGCCCTGATTGACTTTAACACCACTGATACCTATCTGGTAAAAATGAAAGATGAGTCCACATTTACCGGAAAATTTGTGGAAAAAACGGGAAACCGTATTGTTTTTGTCACCGCTTCATCCTCAAAAATAGAATTGATGACAGAGGAAATAGCCACTGTTAGTGTCATCGACGTAAGCCGGTATAAAAATGGCAAATACTGGTTTGTCAACCCACACCATACCAGATACCTTTTTAGTCCATCCGCCTTTAATCTCAAACAAGGGGAAGGTTACTTTCAGAATATTTACGGTGTAGTCAATTCGGTTAATTATGGATTTTCTGACCATTTTACACTGGGTGCCGGTACAGAGATCATATCCCTTTTCTCCGGCTATCCGGTATTAATGCTCACACCCAAATTGGGTGGCTATAAAATCGGCCCCAAATGGGCTGCCGGTGGCGGGGCCTTTTTACTCGCAGCGGAAGACGGACTTATCGGCATCGGCTACGGCATCATTACACAGGGCACAGAAGACCGGAATATCACTTTTGGATTGGGCTGGGCATTCACAAGCGAGGGAAGCCTGGAGAGCAAGCCGGTAGCCACAATCAGCGGTATGACCCGCCTCAGTAAAAATATCGCTTTTATTTCGGAAAACTGGCTCATTCCTTTTGATGGGTACACGCCCTTTATATCCTATGGCTTGCGGTTTTTTGGAGAAAATCTGGCTGTGGATCTGGCGCTGGTCAATTCACCGGAAATTATTCGGGATATAATACCCATAGGCATCCCGTATGTAGACTTTGTATATAAGTTTTAACCGTTATCAGGTAGTATTGCCTTTAATAATTTTATAAGGTGTGGTTCAATTATTATGGTCTAAAACCGGAGTTTGGTATTTTATCTCAGACACCGTAATACTTTCTAAAATTGGCGGGTGTTCATACAACACAGCATTCAATTTTTCCGTTGAATTCTTTTAATCGCCCGCTATGAAAATATTATTTTGTTCCATTCAGGAAGCGTATTGCGGAGGTGCTGAAATTTATAAATTAAAGACAATTTTTGCTCTTCGCAATGCCGGACTTGAAGTTGCCGAATTTCAATTCAGAAAAAAAATGGAGCAAAAAAACGGGTTTAAAGTGTGGGGCATGCCGGTGATGCCGGAAATAGATCACGATGAATTCATGGCGTTTATCGAAACTATTTTGATTTTTAAACCGGCTGTAATCCATGTAAATAAACAACTTTTTGTAAACAGGGTGCAAAGGGCTCAGTTAAAAAATCTCGGCATACCTGTTGTTTTAACCGTACATGACTATTTTAGCGTGCCATTCCCGGTAAACCTAAAAAATATTATCAAGGAAAAACTACTGGAATATTGCTGGTTTGCAGATCATTATATAATCCCGTCCAAAATGTACTTTAACCAGCTTTTAAAAAAAGGCGTCAAGCATATTATACACATACCCCATTTTGTTGAAACAAAAGACTGGCAATTCCATTCTGAAAAAAAAATAGACCAGCATGTTGGCTTGCTATACGTCGGTCGGTTCGAAGAAGAAAAAGGTATCTTTTTATTATTAAAGGCCGTTGCCCAACTCGTTAGAAGTAAACTGGATGTTACATTGACCATGATTGGTGATGGAAGTAAACTTGTAAAGCTGAATAATGAAATTGAAAAAATGAACCTTAGCGCAGTCGTGACCATTAAAAGCTATGCAGATAGCAAAGCACTGAAAAAATATTTTGATAATGCGACGCTTTTGGTCCTTCCGACATTAAAATATGAACTGTTCGGTTTGGTAGGTATAGAAGCACAGGCCAGTGGGCTTCCCGTTTGTGCCAGCAACCTTCCCGGAATTCGGGAGTGGTGTCGGCATGGTCTGACCGGCACCCTTTTCCATCGTAATGATCAAAATGATTTGTGCCAAAAAATAAAATCAATGCTTACTGATGAAAAATTATATCATAGTATCCGACATACTGCCTTTAAAAATGTACAGGAAAAGTTTTCTGCACCCTCATCGGTTGGGCAATTAATAGACTTGTATAAGCAAATAGCCCATGAGATATCCTAAAAAACTGATGCAAATGTTTTTGGCACTGAAGCAGGAAAGCTATGAGCACTTTTCGCAATTCCATCATATGGATAACTTGCCGGGTCCAAATGTTCTTGTTTTTTCACCCCATCCGGACGATGATATTTTTGGATGTGGTGGTAGCCTGATCACGCATGTAAAACAAGGACATTCCATTCACATCATCTATTTTTGCAAAGGGGATAAAGGCATCCATAAATTGAGTGGAAATCAGGCCGCTGAGGTCCGAAAATCAGAAGCCATCAGCGCCTGCGCAATCATTGGAATTTCAGAAGAAAACCTCACCTTTCTGAATCAGGGTGATCACGATCTGTCGGTAAATAAACAGCTGATTTCGAAGGTCAATGAAATATTGGAACACGTTAATCCGGACATTATTTATTTACCAACTTTTACCGATAATCATCCGGACCATTTTCAGGTAAACCTAATCCTGAAGGCCTCCAATGTTGTTTCCCGCTATATTGCGGGTTATGAAATATGGACACCCCATATTCCAAACCGTTTAGTGGACATTACTCCGGTTATAGACCAAAAAATAAAGGCCATTCAGGCACACAAAAGCCAAATCAACGAAATGGATTATTTAAATGCAATTTTGGCATTAAATAAGTACAGGGCATGTCTGTATGCCAAAAAAAAATTCAGCTATGCCGAGTCCTTTTTAATTCTGGAAACAAAAGAATACCTAAACCTGATCAGGCCATATACTTTTTAACCAAAGAAAAAAAGTAATTTTTTTTTAAGCGCAAAAAGTGCACCGGCAAATTTCTATTGCCATAGTGAATTTAGCATTATTTTCATTTGCTAAAAATCCTGTATTTAAGTATAAGTTTCAGAAAATTTAATATTTCCCGAAGCAATACCGACGAATTGAATCTGGTAAAATTAATATCTTCCCGAAGTTTTACAGCGATGGGTGTGATGGGGTATTTGTTTTGATTTACAGCCAGCAATAACTCCAGATCGATCAGAAATCGATCTGTTTCGCAATGCAACAGCAATGTTTTGACGTCCCGGTCAAACGCCTTAAGTCCACACTGGGTGTCATTGACCGGTAGTCCAAGTATAGCTTTGTTTAACCACCTCAGGCTTTTTGACAATATGGTTCTGAATGATGAAAGATCGGTATAATACGTGTCCTCGCGGTATCCCGTAACAATTCCGGGTGTAGAAGTTATCGTTTCCCATACCTTTTTCATACTCTCTACACTGTAAGGAAAATCAATATCGGTAAACATATACTTATGGCCTGTCGTATGTAAAGCACCAAATTTTAGCGCGGCTCCTTTGCCCCTATTTTCAGTATAACTCAGATACTGAAAGTTATCTCCAAGTGCGCCTTTTAAAAAATCAATTTCCTTACTCAGGTCTGCTTTACTGCCATCATTAATCAAAACAACTTTGACATGTGCATCAATAGCACGGCAAAATTCCAGGTACCTGTCTCTGAATAAAATTTGCCATCCTGCACCAGGGTGGTATGCCGGAATCAGCAATGTAATGTCGGATTGTGTCATCGTGGGACAAAAATACAAAAGACCGGCAGAAAATCCAATTTTGTACAATCAGGATAATAATACCTGTCGCCCAAAGGTATCTGTATATGCTTTGATCAGGATCAGGGCTGATATAGTCAAAGGCAATACAAACAAGTAGGGATAAGGAATGAGAGAGAAGGTATAAAAAAAAGTAAAATACAACTTTAACCCGCCGAGTAAAAGCCAGTCGTGATTGAGGTGTTCCTTATTTCTTTGAAACAAATAGATTAAAAATAACCCTGAAAGTATACTAAAAGTAAATCCAACCTGTCGAAGGTGATGCACACCGTCTTTAAGATCATATTCGTACAGCTTCTTAAAAAAAATAGCTGCACCCATGCCCCGTGCAATCTGATAAGGTTCACTGCCGGCTTCCTGCCAGCTATGCACCTGCCACTCCCCCAGCGCCCCATTATTATAATTGGCAACTATTTTGGAAGGCAATTGGGGGTCAGTAGTCATGAATGGCAAAACAAAGAGCAATAGGATCAGTGCCACACTGGCTAAAACAGATTTTAAAGCTATCATTTTCCCGTACCGCTGCCATATATACCACAATAAAAAAGGGGTCAGCAAAATCACGGAAAAACGACTTAATAAACAAAGTCCCATACTGAGTCCAATACCCCACCAGGACCCTCTTAACAAAGCAATTACCAGCAGGATATAATACGCCACCGGCAGCATTTCGAAAGTAACAGAGTAGTCAAATGGATTTTTAATAATAAAGCCCGCTATGCTGAACAGGGACAAGATCAAAGTCAGGATGAACAGAACGTATTGACCTGTTTTATTTAAACGTATTGAAGCTGTTGACCAATGGACAAATACTAAAAAAGCCAGACTCCAGCTGATCAGGGGTATCCATCTCGGATCAAAACCAAAAGCAACAGACAAAACAAAAGGCCCCCATTGTGCCGGCAAATAGGTATTGTGCATGGTGTACGTCGGCAGTACCACATCCTGATAGGCATATTCTCCTTTTAACAACCAGGTCGACGGGGACAATACTTGTGCAAAAACATCAGATTGATTGTGGTCAATGGCATGCGCTGAAAATACGGAATAACCCAAAAAAATAAGTCCTGCCAGCAAGGGTAAACACAGGTAAATCCCTGTGTAACTTTTATAAACCGGCACCTTTTCCACCTGAAGGTAATATGATGCAACTAAGGCGGTGACACTAACTCCGGCGGATGCGATAAAAAATACCAGCGGACTAAAATATATTCCAAAATAAGCTTTTAAATAACTAAGCATCAAAAACTCCAGCAATGCAAATGCTGCAAGTGCAATATACCATATCCGCCGTTGTTTTACATTCATATAGCAATGTTAAAATTTATTAGCAACTTCTGCAACACGTAGTAAAAAATAATGCAAATCAGTATTGATAATAAACGGGTTTAATTGTTCACTTCCCGGTCCAAACATACATAATTCAACAAAGTCTGCCGAGTGGTCATTACTTCCATAAGCCACTGAGGTGTGCAGTGCCTGAAAAGTGGCATATTCCGAAAATGGCAGCTTGTAAGCATTGTACACCCCATCCACACTCTGATCTTTATATTTAACCATTATACTTTGAGCCTGTGCTGCAGTCAGTTCGTACCCCTGATATTGTTTTACCTTATCGATCAGCGTTTGCGGAGAATCCTCTCTTTTTACACCCATCAATATCCATTCATTGGAATGGCTATAGGAAAACAACGATTCAAAATGTTTATCTGCCTTGTCTCCGTAAAATAAGCCGGGATTGGAATTGCCGTGGTCTGTAGTAATGACCACCAGTGTATTGCCCTCCTTTTCTGCAAAATCTATTGCCACTTTTATGGCATGGTCAAATGCGATCTGATCATATATCAGTGCAGCACTGTCATTGGCATGCGCAGCCCAGTCTACTTTGCCTCCCTCGACCTGCAGGCAAAATCCATTGCTGTGCCCTTGCATCAGTTCTATGGCTTTGGCGGTCATCTCCGCCAATGAAGGTATATTGTTCATCAATGCCGGGTCCTGTTGCCTGTCTACCTCATAAGGCAGCCCATCCTTATCAAACACCCCCAATACCGGTTTTGAATTTTGCAGTGCCAGCATTGACGGTTTATCTCGGACAACAGCATAGCCCGAGGAGGCAAAAGCCTCAAACATATTTTTCCCGTCTTTGCGTTCATTAAAATATTTGGCTCCACCCCCCATCATCACATCAAACTGAAGACCCAGATATTGTTCCGCGATTTCAGCCTGTTCACCTCTGGTTTTGGAAGTTACACAAAATCCGGCCGGAGTGGCATGGGTTATCGGTACGGTTGTAACACAACCGACTTTTTTGCCCGACTTTTTAAACTTCTGCCACAGGGGCATATATTCTTCGCCGTTAGGACCCATGTTTAATCTTCCGTTTTTTACCCGCATACCGCCACCCCACGAGGAACTGGCAGCTGCACTATCGGTCACCATCGAGCTGGCAGAGGCCATATCCATCATGGCCCTTGATACCCGTTTATCCCGGATAAGATTAACCCAGTTTGATCCCCTGCCTTCCTTTTTTTGAAGCAGCAAATCGGCCATATTCAGCGTGCCGGAACTCATACCGTCACTAACCATAAATATGATGTTTTTGGCCGTACGACCCTTCCCCCTGCTGTTCAACAGATTTTGAGATGGCGTGCAGCTTTGGGCCGGAAGAATAAAAGAGGTTGCGGCTGCACTTAAAGCCGCCTGTTTAAAAAACGTACGACGCTTCATAAGAAGATAGAGTTATAAAGGATTCTTTAAATATCTCAAAGATAAGCAGTTTCCTGTTGCACGGTATTTTCGTTTTGTATTAAATTTACATTAATAAAATACATACGAACTGACTTTTATTGCAGCATAATACATCGCACAACACCGCCATTTTGTTGAATTACATCATTTCAATGTGGTGATTTACTCCCCTGAACAAATAAAACTGTAATTGATGTATGCACATCACCACCACGATGTTTTTTTAGCACTGCTTCTCGTTGAACCGGTTTTCATTCCCAAAACACCAAGCAGTCCGCGGGCCAGTGTCGTCGCCACTGTTCTTCCGATCTGTTTGGTCACGCTGCTGTTCATTACTTTTTCAAAAGTACTTTTTTCCTGTCTGCCATGTGGGGCAGATTCAGCTTGCTCCAACTGTTCCTGCAACTTTTTCTGATTTTCTTCAGATTGTGCCGCTTCTATCTTACCGGTAAGAATTTCATACGCACTTTCCCGGTTAATGACTTCGTCATATTTGCGCTTGATTCTGCTTTGGCTCATAATCTGATCGATTTCTCCTTTGGTGAGCACATCCATCCTCGACTGAGGCGCTCGCAAATAGCAATGGACCAATGGTGTGGGTACCCCTTTTTCGTTTAGCGCAGCAACTATAGATTCACCGATACCAAGCTCCGTCAATAAGACGTCGACGGCATAATAATCCGTGAGCGGATAGTTTTCTGCCGTGAGTTTAATGGCTTTCCTGTCTTTAGCAGTAAATGCCCGGAGCGCATGTTGGATTTTAAGACCCAACTGGCTCAGTACCGCGTCAGGAACATCTGTTGGATTTTGTGTTACAAAAAATATTCCGACCCCTTTTGATCTGATCAGTTTGATAATCGTTTCGATCTGGTTGAGCAGCGCTTTGCTTGCTTCATTAAAAATAAGATGCGCTTCGTCAATAAAAATGACCAGCTTCGGCTGCTCCATATCTCCTTCTTCCGGAAATGTAGCATAAATTTCCGCCAGGATCTGGAGCATAAAAGTAGAAAACAGCTTGGGTTTATCCTGTATGTCGGTCACCCTCAATACCGATATATATCCCTTTCCGTTTTCGTCAATACGCGTCAGATCATCGACATCAAAGGATCTTTCTCCGAAAAAGAGATCACCACCCTGCTGCTCGAGCTCTATTACTTTACGGAGTATGGTACCCACCGAAGCGGTGGAAATAGCCCCATATTCCGCTTCGATGGTGTCTTTACCCTCGTTGGTGATATAATTTAGTGCTTTTTTAATATCGTCCAGATCCAGCAATGGCAACTGATTGTCATCGCAAAACTTGAAAATCAGTGAAATGACACTTGCCTGCGTATCATTAAGCTCCAGGATTTTAGAAAAAAGAACCGGTCCGAATTCGGTGATCGTAGCCCTTAACCGGAGTCCGGCATCATTGGACAAACTCAGGAATTCCACCGGACTGCCGGAAGCTTCAAAAGCAATGCCTATATTGTGGTGCCTTTCTTCTATTTTGGCATTAAATTCCCCGGGTACAGCTACACCGGAAAGGTCTCCCTTAATATCCATCACCAGAGACGGTATGCCCTTGGCTGATAATTGCTCAATAATAATCTGAAGGGTTTTAGTTTTTCCTGTACCGGTTGCACCGGCTATCAGTCCATGCCTGTTCAGCGTCCGTAATGGTACCTTGATAAAAGTATTTGTCAATACTTCACCATCCAGTTTCGGAGCCCCGAGTATGATGGAGTCCCCCTTAAAGGTATACGCTTCGGTGATCTCGCCTAAAAACTTATCTTTTTTACTCATTTTTAATTGTTTCGGATATCTGATAACATTAAAAGGAAATATTTAATTCAATTGGATCCAAAATTATGATCTTGGAAATAATTTTTCTCTTTCCGGCCCGGTACTGACCATGGCTATTCTGGTACGAAGCATGTTCTCCAGATGCCCGATATAGTCTTTGGCCTTAACCGGCAAATCACTAAATTGTTTTACCGCATCAAGACTCTCAAACCAGCCATCAAAATGCTGATATACCGGCTCGATGTGTTTATCCACAATATCAAAAGGCAACTCTTCAGTGACTATATTGTCATAATTGTACCCTGTTGCGGCCTGGACCGTTTCAAATGTATCCAGTACATCCAGTTTGGTTATGATGACCTGCGTGACGCCATTTAACATGATGGTATACAACAATTGTGGAATGTCAATCCATCCACAGCGCCTCGGGCGTCCTGTCGTAGCGCCAAACTCCATACCCACCTGTCGCAGTTTCTCTCCGGTGGCATCGTGCAACTCCGTTGGAAAAGGACCTGAACCAACCCGGGTACAATAGGCTTTAGCAATACCGATCACCTCCCGGATTTTGTTTGGCGCGATGCCCAATCCGCTGCATACACCAGCACTGATCGTGTTGGATGAAGTCACATAGGGATAGGTGCCAAAATCGATGTCCAGCATAGACCCCTGCGCCCCCTCAGCCAGAATTTGTTTGCCTTGAGCCAGCGCCTGATTGACATAGTATTCGCTGTTGATAAATTGCAGTTGTTTCAGTATTTCCACACTTTCAAAAAACTTCTGCTCTTCTGTTTCCAGATCAAAAGCAATTTCAGGATACAGCCGGATTAATCCCAAATGTTTTTCTTTAATAGACCGGTATTTGGCTTCAAAATCAGAGGATACCAGATCGCCTACCCGAAGTCCGTTTCTTCCAGTTTTGTCCATATACGCGGGTCCTATGCCCTTGAGCGTAGATCCGATCTTGCTCACTCCCTTTGCTGCCTCGGAGGCAGCATCCAGATACCGGTGGGTAGGGACAATCAAATGGGCCTTCCTCGACACCATCAGCCGCGGCCAAAAATCAATGTGCGCATTATCAAGCGCCTGCATCTCCTTGACCATAGTGATCGGATCCAGGACTACTCCATTGCCGATAACATTTATGATGTCCGACCTGAAAATTCCGGAAGGAATGGTATGCAGCACATATTTTTTACCATCAATTTTAATGGTATGCCCGGCGTTGGGTCCTCCCTGAAACCGGCATACCAGGTCATATTTTTCAGCCAGAAAATCCACGATTTTACCCTTGCCTTCGTCGCCCCATTGCAGGCCTAATATTACATCTACAGCCATAGCTATGTATTGTGTTTTGTTTTGCCGCCCAAAATTATAAATAAAAGAGGAATAAATTAAATATTAAGCAATTTCATTATATCGGATTGTATTATAAGTGGTGCCATGATTAAAATCTGCCTTGTGTCCGCATTAAAAAATAATACCGATCGCGTTTCGGTTTTACGCCGTTTGCCTTAAACTGAAAATTTGTCTCTGATTTTTACCTGTACGTTAATATATTATTCGGTGTTTAAAACATAAAATAGTATATGCAGAATATTTAATTTAATATTTTTATAAAAACAAATTAATATTTTGACTGTTAAAATGGTATCATGGAAAAAGAAGTAATTAAACCCCGAATCATTGTGTTAGGAGGCGGTTTTGCCGGTCTGCAGTTTATTTTGAACTTACCCGATGATCTTTATGATATCATCCTCATCGACAAACTCAATCACCATCAGTTTCAGCCCCTCTTTTATCAGGTGGCCACTTCTCAGATCGAGCCTTCTTCGATCTCGTTTCCTTTCCGCAAAATATTTCAGGAAAGAAAAGATGTGCGCATCAGACTGACAAAAGCCGAAAGGGTGGATGCTGCTAAAAAAATAGTTATTACACCCATTGGCGATTTTGCTTACGACTACCTGGTAATAGCTACCGGTTGCTCTACAAACTTTTTTGGTAATACAAACATCAGAAAGTATGCATATAGCCTGAAATCCACCTACCAGGCCATTACGATCAGAAACAGTATACTGGAGAATTTTGAAAAAATACTCTACGTCAGTGAAGCGGAAAAAGAGGCGCTGATGAATATTGTTGTCGTCGGAGGTGGTCCGACAGGGGTAGAACTGGCTGGGGCCTTTGCCGAAATCAAAAGAGATATACTTCCGAAAGATTTTTTCAGAATAGATTTTTCTAAAATGAAGATTATCCTCCTGGAAGGCAGTCCGAATACCCTGAATAACATGAGCACCATGTCCAGAGATGCGTCCGCTGCCTATCTGAAAGAAATGGGCGTTATCATAAAAACCGGCGTTTTTGTTACAGAATATGACGGTACCCTCCTCACTACCAATACAGGTGAAACCATAAAAAGCAATCACGTCATCTGGGCAGCAGGTGTGACAGGTAATTTGATCCAGGGTATGAATGAAAACGGCATCACTCCGGCCAACAGATTTAAAGTAGACCGTTTTAACAGAGTGCTCGGCTTCCAGGATATCTTTGCCATAGGCGATATCGCTTACATGGAAACGCCGGCATATCCCAAAGGCCATCCACAGGTGGCCAATGTAGCCATCAGCCAGGGTAAATTACTGGCATCAAATCTTAAAAAATTACAAAAAGCCGGCACACTTAAACCCTATGAATACCGGGATCTGGGTTCAATGGCAACGATAGGTAAACACAAAGCCGTAGTTGAACTTCCATTCATAAAATTTAAAGGTTATTTTGCCTGGTTTGTCTGGATGTTTCTTCACCTGATGCTCATCCTCAGCGTAAAAAACAAACTGATTATTTTTATAAACTGGGCATGGAACTACTTTTCCGGCAACAGCTCACTCAGACTGATTTTGAAAGACGAAGACCCCGTTAAAGAAACAACAGGGAATAATTAATGCCCAACTGTTTCAAACGTTAAGGGACAAATACTCAGGTAGTTGATATGGATGACACCAACGTCTTTTAACAGGTGCAGGTGTCACACCGGTATGGTTCAGATATATGCTTTGACTCCGGGAATGATTAATGTAAAAAATGCGTTTGCCGGCTTTCTGTCCGACAACAAATCATGCGCTTATGCATTGAGGTAGAAACGAACAACAAAGGAAAACAGGGCCAAAATCTAACTGATATTTTTAATTACGGAAGGGACCATGGCATTAAAATTAAATGGTATTGTTCCATGAGATCGGATTCCGTTTATGTAAAATTAAGTCTGGAAGACCTGATCTCTGATTCCAGGCCCTGAATGTTTCCAAATGATCGGGTATACCGTAGTATAAAATATTGTTGCGGTGGATTTTCCCTGACTTCCCAAAAATAGTTTAACTTTCGCCTTTGAATCTTTTTTTTCATTTTGAAACATCAGGCAGTGGATAGTCATCAGGCAGAACATAAAAAAAACAATATAGCCCTCTGGATTTTTATTGGCCTAATTGCCGGCGTAGCAGTAGGTACTTTGATCAATTTAACGGCCGATACCTTTTTTGTGCAGCAATATGTCGACATTGCCAAATATGGCAATATCATATTTCTGAAGTTTATTAAACTCATTATAGGACCTTTGGTACTAAGTACCCTGGTTGTGGGGGTTGCAGGTATAGGTGATGCCGGCACCATAGGCAGAATGAGTGTAAAAACAATAGGATGGTTTATTTTTGCCAGTCTAATGTCGCTGACTTTGGGTTTGGTTATCGTCAATATTTTTCAACCCGGTCTGGATTTTCAAAACCAGATATCAGAAGCAACAGCATCCAACCTGCCTAAAACGGATTCTTTTACTTTGGAACACTTCATCGACCAGCTAATACCCGAAAATATATTTGTGGCACTTTCAAGCCATAAAATGGTTTTACAGATCGTTATCTTTTCAATTTTGTTTGGACTGGCGACGGCAGCCATTGGAGAAAAAGGCGAGCCTATTATCAAAGCAATGGATTCTCTGGCGCATGTGATGCTGAAACTCACCAATATGATTATGTGGGTAGCACCGCTTGCAGTCTTCAGCGCCATCAGCATTGTTATCGCTGAAAAAGGCATTGGGGTGATGGTGCAATATGGTAAACTCATTCTGCTGTTCTATTTTGCTTTGGCTATTTTATGGACCATTTTACTCTCCTTTGGTTATTTTTTCTTAAAAAAGAGGGTCTGGAGCCTTATAACGCATATCAAAGAACCTATTATACTGGCTTTTGCCACTGCCAGCAGTGAATCGGCATACCCTAAGCTACTCAACCAGCTGGAACGTTTCGGCGTACAGGATAAGATCACGAGTTTTGTTTTACCGCTGGGCTATTCTTTTAACCTCGACGGCAGTATGATGTATATGACATTCGGATCATTACTCATCGCCCAGGCCTATGGCGTCGATCTTTCCCTGACGCAACAGGTCACCATGCTTTTGGTATTAATGGTTACCAGTAAAGGGATTGCCGCAGTGCCCAGGGCATCGTTGGTGGTTATCGCCGCAACGATAGCAGGTTTTGGCATTCCGGAAATCGGCCTGGCTATCCTGCTTCCCATTGATCAGTTTCTCGATATGGGGCGTACGGCAACCAATGTAGTTGGAAATGCAGTAGCTACTGTCGCGGTCAGCAGAATGGAAGGCGAAGAAATCAGATCGTAGGTGTACGGGAAACACCGTTGAAAATAATCGTAGTTAAAACACATTCGGAATAATTTATATATAAATAAATTATATATCTTTGTAATTTCAATCAAGTGTGAAGTCCGCAAAGATGCATCCATTCCTCTTTTCCGAAGAACAATCGTCCGTAATCCGCTGTAAAAGCAGCATTACAAATGTTCGGTTCAAAAACGAACAAACGGCGTTACACACCCTGTTTCTAAGACTGACTGAAAATATCATACAAGGTAAATCTTCCTGGGTAGTGATTCCGGACAAGCAAATGCAGGATTCTCTGGTTTCAATGCTTAAATCGGCAGGCATGGGACAGGCCCTGTTACAGATAAATCTAAGTAAGGCCATCACCGAAGAAGACTTGCATACACTGAGACAAAAATGGAACCACCAGACACCGGCTGAAATATCGGATGATCCGGCAAGTGCTTTTCTGTTTGCACAGACGGAAACGAAACTCAACGCCTTTTTTGAATGTATTTACAGGCAGCCGGTTTTGGAAAATAATACCTGGAGAAATATTCTGGATTGGTATCTGGAATTGGAAAATCACAACTCCGACCCGATTTTACACGCCGGACTGGACCGCTCGGCTTTCAATTTTAGTCTGGATGAACTGGAGTCTATTAAAAAAGGTATCCAGGAAGCTGTTTATTTATACCAGCGCGAATTTGAAATTACCAACGTCACGGAAGCAGGAAGTAATTTAAAAATCAGTAAAAATGTTTATGAACGGGTAGACAGCATTTCTTACGACTTGTTCACTTTCATCGAAATAGCGCAACAGCTCAGAAATAAATATTACCGGTGTTTACAGGATTTGGAAATGAGCTATATGCAGGAAGCGGCTTCCTGGTCCGGAAATATACTGCAACAAACAGGGTTGCTCCGGCACAGAATGGAACACTATATAGAAAAATATAAAAGTTCGCCTGCCGGCGTATTTACGGCACTGTCACAAAGTTCAAAAATTAAGGAAAAAGAAAAAACAACCCTCCTCGGGGAATTTGTTCGTATTCAGAAATCATTGCTGGACAAAAAACTGGCGGTACAACAAATTTCGCCGAAAGAAGTAGAACCTTGCCTTAAAAATTTGGAACAATTTGAGGAAATCGTACAGCGTTGGACAAAGCAGATCCATGCCGGCAAAGAAGTATATATAAAGTCAGTAAATCGTTTAAATGCCGGTGACCATAGGTTAGTAGCCCTGGAAGATGAATTGCAGTACTTATTACAGGGTATCAATGCCTCCGACATCTTTGAAACTACTTTCGAGATCAACACCCTGAGCTTTAAAAAGCAGGTGTCTTTTATCAGCAATCTGGTTTATGATCTGGAAATGATGATGCTGCACATTCAGAAAAATCTGCCGTATTATCAATGGCTATCTTTTTTGTCAACCCTCGATGACAGACAAAATACGATCATCAAAACACTTAGAAAATTTGATGTTTCCGAATGGTTAACCGTTTTTGAAAGCTGGTATTACTTTGAATTGCTGAGTATGCACCTGGAAAAGTCACCCCTGGTGGATGGTAAACATTTTTATGATGCGGAATCGCTGTATGTCAACATGAAACATTATGAAATCAGCAAATCCATATCGAATTTAACCAAACAATATAAATCGTTTCAGGATGCATTAAAGGCATCTGATCCAGAATGGTACAGGGAAATATTTAAAAAGAGTAAAACTGGACATCCGGTTACCTGGAAATATGCCATCGAAAAAAATACAATGTTTTTTCTTAAGTCTTGCCCGATCCTCATTACGGGCAGCGACGATATGCACGACATACCGCCCAATGTCATTCAGGACCTGATGTACCTGAATCCGGTTGATATCAATCCCGAAATATTGCAAAACGTTGACCACATCATAACATTTTATCCCGAAGATAAAACCATACCCCAGCCCGTAAAGCAATTGCTTAGCGACCCGCCCGGGCAAATACACCAACTTGTTATGGTTTCCATGACGGAAAAACTTCAGCTGGTGCGGTATCTGGCTGAAGAAATGTTGCAGTTTGATAAGACACCCGCCGTATTCCAGTTGCGCCATGCCTGTATTATCTCGTTTTGCTCAGAAGGCCTGCATCAGGAAATAAGCCATCAGCTGTACGATTTGGGAATCAAACGACTGCACAACAGTGACTCCCCAGCGCAGACAATCATTGGCAGTATGCTGGATACCGATCGTTTGGTTTTTGTATTGACTGAAAATTTCCTCCTTAACCCGGTGCATCACACAGAGCGCTATTTATGGCAACGTTCCGTTATGGAACGACTGCGTCAGGCAGGATGCCGGCTGATAAACCTTGAAACAACAGATTTGTTTTATAATAAATATGTTAGCCTGGATAATCTGATACACGAAATAAAACAACATAATTTACCGGATTCCAATATAAAAAACCAACTGATTCTTGAGTTTAATTGAACAAAGCATCGAACTGGGTTTGATACAATTTAATGCACAACTTCGAATTTCACAAAAAGAAGGGAAAACGTATATTTTTGACCCCGTAAGAAAAAAAAATATCGTACTCCAACCAGAAGAATTCGTCCGCCAACTCTTTGTTCACTGGATAATTAAAGAAACGAATTTCAGCCGCAACAGTATTCAGGTGGAAAAAATGGTGCTCGTAAATAATAATTACCGCAGGTTTGACATTGTCATATACGACAAAAATACTAAACCCTATATTCTGGTGGAATGTAAGGCCCCTGAGGTCCGGATCAGCCAGCACACTTTTGATCAGGTCGCCGCTTATAATATGCCGTTGCTGGCGCCTTACCTCGTGGTAACTAACGGCGTTTTGACCTGGTGTGTCAAAATGAATCACGAATTGAAACGTTATGATTTTTTACAGCAAATACCCAAAGAATAAGATGTACCAGTCACAGCAAAATGCTATCTGACCTGATTCCAATACGCTATTGCTGCGTTTTTATTAAACAACAAAAACGTATTCGGCCCGGAGACAAGAGCAAGTGATGAATTACATGGCCAGGTGGGTTCTTTTCACTTTTTGGTGTTTTCTGATCGGAATAAAGTTTAACACTATAAATAACCTAAATTCAATGCAGGTTTTATTTTTACGAACCATATTTTGAAAGTAAAAAGAAGACAGGGAATATTGGCAAATTTTACCATTTTAATCCGGCGAAGGAAAGTCAAATTATAACCATCCACCATCAGTTCATTCTTTTTAAAAAGTACAAAATCTTAAAGCACATATGACACTGACCATTTCACAGATTTTAATGATGACAGCCCTTAGCATGGTTTTGTCGGCAGTCATTACGTACCTCATCATGGACGCAAAACTGAAAATCCAAAATCAAAAGTTGATGTCGCTGCAATCGGCATTGGAAATTTCTTTATTTGAAAGTAAAAGTCAAAAAGAGCAGCTGGCCGCATATACCCAAAAAATTACGACTTCAGAAGTAAAAGCCGCTTCGCTCGAATCGGAAATCAAATTTATGCAACAAAATTATGATGCCCTGGTCAACGACAAAGCAATACAGATGCAGCGTTTTGAACAAATTGCAGGCAAGATCCTGGCTCAGCAATCCCAGTCAATGGACGAACGACAAAAAACAGGAATGAAAGAGATATTGGAACCACTGAAAGAAAAAATTAAATCGTTTGAGGAAAAAATAGAAAAATCCAACGTCGATACCGCAGGCCGGCACGAGTCGCTCAAAGAGCAAATGAAGTTGCTTTATGAAAAAAGTGATCAGGTATCCAAAGATGCGGGCAACCTGGTCAAAGCATTAAAAGGGGATTATAAAAAGCAGGGCAATTGGGGAGAACTCATTCTGGAATCCATCCTGGACAAATCGGGTCTGGAAAAAAACAGAGAATATTTTGTACAGGTAACAGAAAGAAATGACCAGGGCAAAATGGTAAAACCGGATGTAGTCATTCACCTTCCCGGAAGCAAAAGACTGATCATTGACTCTAAAGTGTCGCTGAATGCCTACGATGCCATGGTCAATGCCGACGATGAGGAAGAACAAAAAACAGCCCACAAAGCCCATGTCCTGGCCATAAAAAATCACATTGACAACCTGGCATCAAAAAACTATCACGATCTGTACAGCATGGAAAGCCCCGATTTTGTCCTCATGTTTATACCGATTGATACCGCCTTAAGTGCAGCAATTCAGCTCGATCCGGATTTATACCTGTACGCTTTTGAAAAAAACATTGTTATGGTTGCCCCTTCCACTTTACTGGCTACACTCAAAACAGTAGATACCATGTGGCGAAACGATAAACAAAATCGTTTTGCCCTGGAGATAGCGGAAGAAGCCGGTAAAATGTATGATAAATTTGTTGGTTTTGTTGAAGATATGGATAAGCTGGGCAAACAGCTGTTCACCGTGCAGCATACGTACCAGGATGCTGTCAAAAAAATGAGCACCGGAACAGGCAACCTTCTCAGCCGGGCAGAAAATATAAAATCGCTCGGTGCCAAAGCAAATAAAACCTTACCCCGATTGAATTCAGATGAAGCGTAGATTGGCACACTTAGCCCATTCGAGAGTATTGGAATTTTACCCGTAAAGCCAACCATACAATTAAACGGGCAACGGATGAACGCCGTATAAAACGCAGAAAACACAACGTTAAAGTGGTCATAGACCGGCGGTGACAGCCGCAAGGTACTTAAAGCAAAGGGGAATCGCATTTCCCATCCTGCCGTTGAGGTTTAAATTTTTTATGAATATTTTGATATTGCCTTCATAATTATAAAAAATAATTGGAGCTGTCTCTAATATGATTATCTTTGAAAAGGAATCCGAACGGAACAGAAATCCATATTAAGTAACATCCTTTAATTTATGGCAGATGCAGGTAAATAAAAAGCAACCGGAAAATAGATCGTCCAGAAGAAAGTTTTTAAAACAGGCTGCATTCACTGCGGCGGCGTTTACCATCGTACCCCGTTTTGTGCTTGGTGGCAAAAATTTTATCCCTCCGAGCGATACACTGTATCTGGCAGGTATTGGTGTGGGTGGTAAAGGGGAAAGCGACTTGACCGAATGCGCCAAAAGTCCCAATGTGAAGGTGGCTTATCTCTGTGATGTGGATGACCGGAGAGCAGCCAAATCAAGACTAAATTTTCCGGACGCGCCCTATTATAAGGATTTTAGAAAAATGCTGGAAAAAGAACATAAAAATATAGACGCGGTAACCATATCCACGCCCGACCATACCCATGCGGTTGCTGCAATGGCGGCTATGGAAAAAGGAAAACATGTGTATGTGCAGAAACCGTTGACCTGGAGTATTGAAGAAGCACGAACACTGACAGAAGCAGCAAAAAAATATCAGGTAGTGACCCAAATGGGAAATCAGGGGGGATCATTTGACGACGTGCGTAAAATGAAGGAAATGTACGAATCCGGACTGATTGGAGACGTGACGCGGGTTTTGGCGTGGACCAATCGGCCCATCTGGCCGCAGGGCATTCCCGCTTCGACTGAAAAACATACCGTACCTGATGCGCTGGATTGGGATTTATGGTTGGGTCCCGCACCCGAAGTGCAGTACAATCCCGTGTACGCTCCCTTCGGCTGGCGAGGCTGGACCGCTTTTGGTACAGGAGCTATAGGCGATATGGCCTGCCATATTCTTGACCCGGCCTTCAGAATCCTGCCCATAGACTACCCTTCGGAGATAGAATGTAACTTTACCGGCGTTTGGGGTAACAGCTTTAATGAGGTGCTGATCCCGGAAGCATTTCCATCCTCATCCGTTATGTATTTTACGTTCCCGGGCAAAATGGGCAAACCGGATATCAGACTAACCTGGATGGATGGCGGTATAAAACCGGAAAGACCGGTAGAACTGGAAGCCAATGAACCCATGGGTGACTGGAGTGGCGGCCTCATCATGGAAGGCACAAAAGGAAAAATGATGGCGGACTGTTATGGGAGAAACCCACGCTTACTCCCTACCCGATGGATGAAAGATCTGGTTGTGGAACAGAAATATGCCAGAGTACCCGAAGGCCATTATGTACAGTGGGTCAATGCCTGTTTAAAGGGTTTTGGAAAGGCCGAGCTGAGTTCTTCATTTGATTATGCCGGCCCGTTCACAGAAGCCATTTTGTTGGGTGTGTTGGCGATGCGTAGTTATTATTTGAAAGAAAACGAAAAATATCCTGCCCGTCGCCAGTTAAAATGGGACGCGATACAGATGAAAGTTACCAATGCCGATATAGCAAATAGCCTTGTAAAAAGAGAACCAAGGCAGGGTTGGACCTATTGACATGACAAGGTAATTTTTTTAACCACGATCCTGTTCTTATAAAAAAGGATATGGGCCAAAGCCCTTATCTTTGAATACAAAATATTTTGATTATGACAACTATTCTGGATACCCCACCTCAGGAGATTACAGCGGATCTGCAAATCCTCAAATCTGACTTGGATTCAAAACTGCCATCAAAGAAATTGGAAAAAAATCTTTTAATAGCCACCTGGAATATCAGGGCCTTTGGTGATATTACCAGAAAACCCTTGTCTGCCCCATCAGATAGTCCCAAAAGAGATTTCCATTCCTTGCTTTGTATTGCCGAAATCATAAAACGATTTGATGTCATAGCCATCCAGGAAATAAAGGCAAACATAAAAGGCCTGCGCGATGTACTTAAAGTTTTAGGCAACGACTGGTCTTTAATCCTTACAGATGTAAATCGGGGCGATGTCGGCAATGGAGAACGGATGGGTTATCTCTTTGACACGCGCAGAGTTCAGTTATCCGGTTTGGCATGCGAATTGGTTGTACCTCAGGAATGGATAAATGTGACATCCGACAAGGCACTGACAGAACAATTTGTGCGCTCCCCGTATGCAGTTAGCTTCAGGTCGCACAACCAGACTTTTATTTTAGTGACATTACACATCAAATATGGTAATGAGTCAGCAGACCGGATCAAGGAAATAAAAGGCGTAGCCAGATGGATGGCAGATTGGGCAAAAGATATAAATGTGTATCATCAGAATTTAATCGCCTTAGGCGATTTTAATATAGATAAAAGGGGAGACTTGCTAAATCAGACCTTTATTTCGGAAGGCTTGCACATTCCACCGGCACTTCAGAATCCGGTGGTGACCAGATCTGTTTTTGATGTCACAAAATACTATGACCAGATTGCCTGGTTTAACGATGCACAAAACATCCCAAACCTTTCCCTGAAATTTGTTTCCGGCGGCAATTATGATTTTTTGGGTAAAGCCCTTTCCAATAGAAACCTCACAAAACAAAGTTTGTCCTTCATGCTGTCTGACCACTATCCATTATGGGCAGAATTTGATTTATAACAGTTCTGTAAAGATACAAAATTCCAGGCGCAACTTTATATCCACCTGGCTATGACCTGGTAGTCACGACCGCAATGTATACCTGCTATCCCGCTGTTGCGCAAATCCGTAATTTAAGCCCTTAGCACACCCACGATCAACGTTGAATAATTAAGATCAACATTGACCTAAATCATTAATTCCTTTAACTCTATGCCACTAAATTTTTCTTTGTTTAAAATTAAGTAAAATTCATTTGAAATTAACGTGTCATATATAAAAGGCATGTTAAGAATACTATAGGAGATGGGTTTTAGAAAAGTAAATTTTTTAACTCTAATTGAATACAAATAGCCAATTTCAGCTTTAATTCTTACATAATCTTGATATAAGTTTATATTTAATATTTCAAGGTTTTCAGAATTCTTTTTTTTATAAAAAACTGTATTTTCATAATCTATGTATTCAATTAATTCCGAATTGATTAAATGAAGAAAGTAATATTTAATAAAGCCATCTTTTGTTTCAATAAAGACATCATAATACCTGTGACTAGGTAATAATGCATTTGATAAAATAAAATCATGAAGTCTTAGAGAAATAAGTTTCAATCCCGCAGAAGATGTGGCTTCAGTCATCATGTCGCAAAGTTTGGCACCTCGTGCCAATTTGAATCTGAGGTCGGGCACAAAATCAGGAAATTGATCGGAATGAATTTTATAAATAGACCGAGGACCATCAAAATCATAATCAGGGTAAGAGACCACAGCAGGATAGACCATTCCGGTTTCTTTTTCATCAAGAGATGGTTTCAGTGTATAGTATTGCTGTACATCAAGTGAAAATGTTTTTGGAAAAACTCATCAATGGAAACGCCGAATACCCAGGACTAAAAAATAGAATTAATACTACAATTGGAAGGATTAATTTGCTTTATCTTCAAATTCCATTCTAGTATTCTGTTTTATATCTAAACCAGAGATTTTATTATTTATCAAACTATTTTTTAAATTTTCACTAATGAATATATCAATTGAAAGTGGGTTAAAAAACAAATCAAATTTGACATCATTTAAAACCATCTTTTCGCATAAAATTCCAAAAGTTAAATTTAATTCATTAGTCTTTTCCTCGTACTCTGAATAATTGTTGATATTTAAAAATCTTTTTTCACCATAATAAGTATAGTAAAAAACAGATTTTTCCCAAATAATGTAATCTAGTTTTTCTTTCCAAACCAAATGTAAAAAATGATATTTTTCAACACCAGTTTTAGTTTCAATCATAACATCATAATACCTGTGCGGACAAATATAAAATTCATTAAGAATCTTAAATATTTTAGTACTAACTAATAAACCTATAACACCAGAAGTGGCTTCAGTCATCATGTCGCAAAGTTTGGCACCTCGTGCCAATTTGAATCTGAGGTCGGGTACAAAATCAGGAAAGTAATCCGAACGAATTTTATAAATAGACCGAGGTCCATCAAAGTCATAATCAGGATAGGAAATCACAGCAGGATAGGCCATTCCGGTTTCTTTTTCATTAAGCGATGGTTTCAATATATAGCATTGCTGGTCCATGGAAATTAGTGATTAAATAATTGTAATATCACAAATATAAAAATAGTAAATAATCTAAATTCGGAATAATAAAATAAGTAAATTAAGAATATTAGTTATGTATTAAAGAGGCCCAATAAAGCCCTGATGGACATGCATTTGATTTGCTGAAGATGTGATATCCTATGCTAATGCTCTGGTCTAAAATATAATCAAAGGAGAAGCATTTTTGAAAGGCAAATTGCTAAATATTTTTTCAGGTTGGAAAGTACACCACCTCTTAACCGTCAAATTGCTCCAAGAAAAAAAAGTGGTAAAAAAACAGTCAAATCAATCTTTGATTTAATGGTATTGTCAATGGACTGCTGCTTGAAAAATCTGTAACAGCTACCAATATGGGCCGACATGCGCATCATCCTGAATATACCAAACAAATTAGAATTTATCTTGAACGATGGGCTGTTTTAAATAAAGATTTTTTACCAAGTCATGCAAGAGATGAGTTAATAGATTTAGCTAACAAAATAAAGAATGCCATTATGAATGATCCGACAAATGGTAGAATCAATCTTTTTAATCTTGGGTTATAAAAAATATATCTTAAAAAGTTAAGTTATGCGGTTTTGTTTCAATTCCTGTAAAGCAATGTAAATGTAGTTTTTCATAGAATTTTTTCGAAATCAACATTTTATATATCAATAGCATTTGAAAAATATCATAAGGTATTGGTCTTATAAACGTCATTTTCTCTATTCCTATCATAAATCTGGTTCCTAATTCAGATTTAATGGCTAGGTATTCTGAATAAGAGTTTATATTAAGCAAACCTAAGTTGTCAGAGTATTTTTTTTTATAAAAAATAGTTTTTTCAAAATCTATTTTTTCAATTAATTCCGGATTGACTAAGTGGAGAAAGTAATATTTAATAATACCATCTTTTGTTTCAATAAAACAATCGTAAAATCGGTGACTTGGTAATATTGCATTTGATAAAATAAAATCATGAAGTCTTTGAGAAACAAGTATCAATCCCGCAGAAGATGCGGCTTCAGTCATCATATCGCAAAGTTTGGCACCCCGTGCCAATTTGAATCTGAGGTCGGGCACAAAATCAGGGAATTGATCGGAACGAATTTTATAAATAGACCGAGGGCCATCAAAATCATAATCAGGGTAAGAGACCACAGCAGGATATGCCATTCCTGTTTCTTTTTCATCAAGCGATGTTTTCAATATATAGTATTGCTGGTCCATGGAAATTAGTGATTAAATAATTGTAATATCACAAATATAAAAATAGTAAATAATCTGAATTTGGTATAAGAAATTTTGTAAAATCAGGATATTTGATATGTTTAGTTTCCGCTAAACAAAATAATAAATACAAATACCCTATTATGTCTGGTTCAAGGCAGAGTACACTTAATTAGTCTCAATTTAGCTGTATCTAAATCTGTTCAATATTAAGACCTGAAATTTCTTCGTCAATTAATTTTTGTCTTAATCGTTCTGTCATAATTATTTTTAGATTAATGGGATTAATAAAAAGGTCAAATGGAGAAGAAAAATATTTTGTTTTTGTAAAAGAAATCATTTTAAAACGACCAATTTCATTTTGTTTCGTCACCAATTCTTCACAGGAACTTATCTTAACATTGTGCGTAATGTTTCCAAATTCAGAAATATCAAATTCACTATTTATATAATCAATGAATTTGACACCTTCATTCCAAACAAAATGGATAAAATAGTATTGTATTTTGTTTTTGGACTGGGTCATTTCAATATTTGCATGATAGAATTTATAAGGCACCAAGTTAAAAGTTGTAAGAAGATTGAGCATTTTTTCATTGATTAAAAGACCAACTGCTGATATTCCGATTTGACTCATTAGATCACAAATTTTTGAACCACGTGAAAGTTTATAATTTAAATCTGGCTCAAAATCAGCAAAGTGTCTGGAATCAATTTTATAGACAGACCTAGGACCATCAAAATCATAATCAGGGTAAGAGACCACAGCCGGATAGGCCATGCCTGTTTCTTTGGTGCCTACTGCAGGTTTCAATATGTAGTATTCCTTGTCCATGGCAGTGAATAATTGCAATTATTTTAAGATTATTAAAATAACAATAATAAATATAAAATATGACATGCTAGAAGAAGTTTTTACCTGTTGCGCCACAGAGCCATCAAAGTGACAACAAATGATAGGCTATAAACTTAATTCAAATTAAACAATCCAGGCACTGATGAGCGTTTGGGTTTTTATCCATTGAATAAATGCCTTACTTGCAAACCAATTAAAACCCTGGAAACACGCATCAAATAGTATAGAATACCTTAATTTTGAACAAAAAACAGAATTCCATCCTTTATTCCTTAATTGTGCTTAGCACGATGTCAAGTAAAATACTTAAAATATGACATTTTTAGAAGAAGTTTTTACCCGTTCCCTTTCTCATGATAGAAGTGAAATGCAATTACATATCTGGTCAAAATGGGGAGAGTGCCTTAAAGTTTCCGGTTTTGAGACAGTTGAACATTTGAGCGATATTCAACTTGCATTTTTATCCATGCTCAGTGAGAAGTACGAAATGTTGATTCAACCTTTAGTGACGCAATATGTAAAACCGGAATTTGAAGATTGGTATGAAGAAGAAGTAGAACCGGAGGTCATTATCATAAATGCCTTTAATCTGAATGATTTGAAAAATGGTACCTGGGAGATTGCTTATGAAGACGACCAGGAAGACCTGATAGTTCATCTCATCATGAAAAACTGGGAATTTGATTATACTTCAAGAACAGGATAAAGTATAATTATTATAAAACGGACCTCCGGTTTACAATCCATAAAAAAGTCAAAGCCAATACCCCCACGCGCGTAGTATATACCCGCCATCCCGCTGCTGCGCAGGTTTTTAACATGTAGAATACGCATTAGTTTTTATTCACTAAATGACAGAAAAATTATATTTTTATTTATAACAATAATTCGAAAATTGAAATGGAATTAATAGCTAAAATTCACTTATGACTACATGTTGTTTTGTAACTCAAACGTTGAAGGAACCAGACAATATTAGAATCCGGAATTGTAACTCATTAGCTAATAATTTTTTTTACCATTAATTTTTTTGTTTGTAAATTTACAACGCAACTATATTAGTCAAAACAAAATCAACTTTCAAATGATGAACCTAAATCAAATCTTCTATTCAAAAAAAAGTTTTTTACTTTTATTGGCTTTTTTTTCCCTTACAAAAATCCTGTTAGCACAATCAAGTGCTAATTATGTATTTAGTACCAACAACAACGGCTCTCTTGCCCTGGATATGAATGGTAATGTAGTGGATATGACTTCAGGTACTACACAATTGATAGGCCCGGGGTTAAGTTCCACTAATTCTGGTGTGACCAATATTGGTTTCGACTTCTGGTTTATGGGCACCAGAAATACAACTTTCAATGTTACTTCTCACGGCTTAATTGGACTGACAACATCGGTCACAACAGGTAATAACGTAGGTGGTGGTGCCGGTCCACGTATTGGCGCATTTGTAAATGGAACTACGGCTACCAACATGGCTACATCTTCAACCGGCAAGGTACATTACAAGATAGTGGGGACTGCACCCAACCGGACCTTTGTGGTTGAGTGGCTGAATATGAGCATCAATGCCACCAGCACCAATGCTGATGCCACATTTCAGGTAAGATTGTATGAATCTACATATGCTATTGAACTGATGTACGGATCAATGAACATTACCACTGGAGGGGCATTTACGACCGTGCGCGCCGGTTTTTCAAGCAATACAGCTGCCAATACTTTTAGTACAGTAAATTTTGGCTCCCATACCATAACTACGGTAGCGGGCACCGATAATACATTAAACAATGGAGTGGTTACTTCGCTCAATAGTGCAGCAAATGGCAGTCGTCGTTATTACCGTTTTGTTCCAAATTCATCTGCAACGCCTACAGGCATCAATTTTACCGGCCTGAGTGCAAGTGCCATGACGGTCAACTGGACAGATAATGCCTCGGATGAGGTTGGGTATGCTATTTACCGGTCTGATGACGGTGGAACTACCTACAATATTCAAACAATAACTGCAGCTAACGCTACCAGTTTTGTGGGAAGTGGCATGCTGGCAAGTACTACTTATTTTTGGCGGGTATATGCATTAAGAGAAGTATTGGGTACAGTATTGCAAGGCAACCAGTCCACAATAGCTACTGCTCCGGTGACTACAACAGGATCTGGTTTATGGAGTGTGCCGGGTACCTGGAGTACAGGTATGGTACCGGGCACATCTGATGCGGTTACCATAGGTGCCGGCCATACAGTAACCATCGATGTGGCGGGTTTTGCCTATTCACTATCCATTGATGGCATCCTTGAGTTTGAACAAACGACAGCCAGGGCCATTACCATTGGTGAATCGGTTACTGTAAATGCAACCGGTACCTTCCGGAGCAACCTGGCAGGTACTGTAACTACGCACAGCATCACAATTGGTCGGAATCTTACAAATAACGGCACCCTCGACTTCAGTACCAATACAAACACAGCAGGGGCAGGAATCGTGTTTAATACTACCCTGGATGGTGTATTTCTATTGGGCCCGGGTACTTCCACCAATGTCAGATTGATCACTTTGAATAAAGGGACTGCGCAAAGCCCGCAAATGGTATTTACTCCCAATGGCACATTTACAGTTTTAGGGGCAAACACCGCAGGTTTCCTAGGTTTAGGTACTGGAGGTACATTTGAAATTGCCGGTTCCAACGCATTCAGTAACCCTGTTTTTACCACTGCTTCTTATTCCATTCCGGCTGCAGCAGGTTTCCGGCTCAATAATCCCAATGCGACAGTTGTTGGACAAAATGGTTCACCTACCACCACCGGCTTACTTCGCATTTCTCAGGGCACATTCAACATAGGTACAGCCACGGGTAATTCTATGGGTTTTGGCGGGAATGCCCGTATTATCATAGAAGGTGGCAATGTAAACGCCACTGGCAGATTTGGCGTTGCCACGGCAAGCAATGTAATTTCGTATACTCAGTCAGCCGGAACCATTACTGTAAACACAATTGGACACACTTCGGCATCATTGGCCGGATTCGATTTGGGAACATCAAGTTTATCTGTTGTAAACATCAGCGGGGGTACCATCATTGTACAAACAGCCAGCACGGCAGCATCGGGCCCAAGAGACTACCGTATGCAGGCGGGTTTGGGAATTGGCAGTTTTAGTGGAAGTACGCTGCAAATAGGTAATGCCGCTTCGGGTGTTGCCCAAACTTTTAATATAATGGGTGTGGCCAATAATCTTATTGTTACCAGCACGTCCGGAAACCATTCTTGTGTATTGGGAGCCCCGGTAACTCATAATAACGCCACGCGTAACATTACAATTCAAACAGGTGCCACACTTAATCTGGGTGCTAATATATTTTTGATGGCAGGCGCCACACTTACCAACAATGGCATTCTGAATGGCTCGACTACAGGAGCTCGCTTATATTGGTTTGGAGTAGATGGGGTGCCTCAAACTTACACCGGTACTGGAACAGTTACGGCACTTCTTCAAAGTTTTGATTTAGATAATGCGCAAGGAGTAACCATTGACCCGTCAGTTGCCAATCTTCAGGTGGCTAGAATTATTATGTTTAGTGGCAACCTTACCAATTCAAATAAATTAACGCTGGGCAACGGAGGCACCAGCACAGGGACTATACAAATTGGGAATACCACAACGCCAACTGCCGCCGGTAATTTTGATGTATCACCTACATTTAATATTGGCAGTGGCGGTTTGAATATTTCATATTTACGAGAAAACAACCCAAGAAGCACAGGATTTGAAATTAATCCAACACGTACACTAAATAATATGACGGTGGATAATAACATCAATGCTTTAACAATAACCGGCGGACCCGTCTTTGTAGCTGGTACTTTAACACTGACAAACGGTCGGGTAAACACCAGCGCAGCCAACCTGCTCACCGTGACCAACACAGCTGCAGCCGCTGTATCGGGAGGAAATGTGATCAGCTACATCAATGGCCCTTTTGAACGTGCTTTACCGGCCTCCTTGGTAAGTGGCTCTACATATAATTTTCCGGTGGGAAAAACAACCTATGCCGCTTTTGAACTGGTGAACCCAACAACAAATGCAGGCGGTGTTGTTATAGTTCGTTCAGAAGCATTTGACGGCAGCAGCAGCGGTACCCCCGGTGCTGGTATGTCGTCTTTAAATTCAAACCGCTACTGGCAGACTTCCTTTACCAGCGGTGCAGCTAATTTCACCAATAGTACAGTGCGTGTTACAGAATCAGTGCTTGGCTTGGCCGGTGGAAATCGTCTGGCTCAGTCAGCAACAGTAAACGGCACCTACGACAATACAGGCAATACCATTTCAGGTAATACCATTGCCTCAAACGCCCCGCTTTCCACCCTTGGTTACTTTAACATTGGCCTGACCAACCAGTTATTGGCAGGTGGTATTTATACAGTTGGCAATTCAGCACCAACATTTCAGAAATTGACACAAGTAGCTGCTGCACTAAATTCCGGAGTAGTGACAGGTAATCTTGTATTTGAAATGTTGCCCGATTACGATGGTACGGTAGGTGAAACCTTCCCTATCAACTTTGTTCCTGTTAGTAAAAGTGGTGGCAACTGGAAAATATCCATTCGCCCGAAGGCAGGAGTAACAGGAAGGATAACTTCCGGAGATCCGGGTACAGGTAATCCTCTTATTATATTGAATGGTGTAGACAGTATTAGTATCGACGGGCGTCCGAATGGTATGGGCTCTGCTTCTGAATGGACTTTCCGCAATACCCGTACCGCTGCCACGGTGGGCAGTGTTTTTGTATTTCAAAACGGCGCTACAAACGACACCTTGCAATACCTTAAAATTGAAGGTCAGAATGCCGCCGCGGCGCAGGCTTCTGTTTTATTCAGCACCACAACCACTACCGGTAATAACAATAACGTGTTATTGGCTAACGATATTCGCGACCGCAGCGATGTGGCAGGTGTTCCGAATACCTTAGTTGCATCGGCAGGAACCGCAGGTTTTCCAAATAATAACAATAAATTAATTGCCAATACATTGCGTAATTTTATCAGCAATGGTATAGCAGTTAGCGCCAATAGCAATAACTGGACCGTGGGCGGAACCACAGCAGCTGAAGGTAATAGCATTTTCCAGGAAGCACAACGAACAACTGCAACTTCACACATCAATTTCACCACAGGGGATAACCACCTCATTGGTTACAATAAAATATATCAGACAGCAGGTATTCCGAATACAGCAGGCATGAACTGTATAAATGTTACTGGTAGCGGCAACGGCCACATCATTCGCAACAATAGTATTGGTGGAAGCAATGCCAACCGGACAGGACCTGCTTTGACGATAAATGCCGGTGCCACCATCAATGGAATATTGGTAACTGCAGGCACTACTGCCAGTACACAGATTTACAGTAACACCATTTCAAACTTTGGAAATAGCTTCATTACCAGTACACTGGGTATTAGCAATGGCATACTCGTTAGTGGTGGTACTGTGAATGTAGGTACACTGGGCGGCAATACCATTGGCGGTGCGGTAAGTACAGGTGTGGCCAGCGATACGCTGATTTCAATGTATGATAATGGCTGGATTAATATTCAGGGTGGTACCTGCGTTGTAGAAAATAATCTGATCACCAATGGTTCATATTACAGGCAGGCCAATGACCGACATGCTGGAATTACGATTGGCTCAGGCACAGGCCATATTGTGCGAAATAATACAATAAAGGCCCTTCGTGGTAATAATCAGACTGCCCTCCCTACCGCTTTCACTTTGGCCGGTATATTTTGTTCAATTGCCGGAGCTACCATTGAAAATAATATCCTTGATGATATCCTGAATTTCAATACCAATGTCTCCTTTACTACAGGGCCCAGTGCTTTAGGCATCAACTGGACAGCAGGAAGTGGTGGAATTATTAGTCGCAACAGGATCACCAATGTAAGGGCAACTGGTAACCTTACAGGTACGGGAGCACCATTCACCTATGGCATTTATTATAGTACAGGAAATCCTGTAATATCAAACAATCAAATCGCAATCGGTAATAGTAGCGGGAACGAAACCCGGGTAGCAGGTATTGTAAGCAGCGGGGCGACTAACCCGGGTGCTTTAATTGCCTATAACTCAGTGTATATAAATGGTGCCAGCTCAGGCGGTGCCAATAACACGTATGGCTTACTGCGTACAAGCTCCTCAAACAACACCTATTTTAATAACATTCTGTTTAATGAACGTACCGGTGGTACCGGCAGACACTATGCCATCGGAAACACAAACGCTACTCCGGCAACCAATTTCACCGGTGCATCTGCCAATTACAACCTTTACATAACAGGGGATGCAGCATCAGTAGGCGAATGGGGTGCAGGGATAAACCGCAACTTTTCTCAATGGAAATCCAGTTCTCTGGCTGATACCAGCAGCTATAGTGTCACTAATGCAATAGTGACAGTAGTGAACTTTTTTGTTAACGCAGCCACCGGCAATTTAAATATCAATCCGGCCAAAGCAGAAAGTTGGTATGCGAATGGTAAAGGAATTGCAGGTACAAAATCCGGGTTGACAATAAATGACTACGATGGAGGCGCCAGAGGTATTACACTTGGTATTCCTACTGACATTGGTGCAGATGAATTTACACCAAATGTGGGAGTCATTCCACCATTGTCCACTGCTTCAGCTGCTCCGGCCAATTCAACCACAACAACTTACAGTTTTGGCGGCAGAACTATAGGGGAAATAACATGGGGGGCTGCAGGCACTGTACCTTCTAATATTGACCACAGGTATTATTCAGGCAATCAGGGTGCCGGAGCACCATCTATGGCTGCTTACAGCTATTCTGATGTAGTTGCAACAGGAGGTGCAGGATATGATTACGCTAAAAAACTATATTATACAGAAGCAGAAAAAAATAATTTATCAGACGCAACGATCCAACAAATTAAATATGATAGTCCCGGCCCGTGGGTACTCATCGGAGGAACACAGGCAAATGATGTCGGCGGGAAGTATTTAACTGTTTCAGGGTTGACTAATTTCTCTTTGTTTTCTTTGTCTGCACCATTGCCTTGTCAACTCAATGTAGTATCTGCACTCAATGCAGGTGCCGGCACACTCAGAGATGCTGTAGGCTGTGCTGTAACAGGCAGCACCATTACCATAGACCCAGGTGTCGCTATGATTTCTCTGACTGCTTCGTTAAGCATCTCAGGCAAGACACTGACCATCCTGGACGCAGATGCATCACCGGTCATGATTACGCTTAACTCAGATGTATCCAATTTTAACGTCACAGCTTCTGGTGGGGCGACGTTAGACAATCTTCACATCAAGGATTTATCTGCAAGCAAAACCAATCCGGTACTATTAAATGATGGCACACTGACTTTAAAAAACACAAAAGTGTCTGGTGATGCAGGAAGTATAAATGCACCTGCCGTTATAAACAATGGCACGGGCAATACCAATGTTGAAGGTAATTCAATCATCAGCAACCAATAAAACGATAAAACCGCGACAATGGTTCCGCTCAATGACGATGTAAGGCTTCAGGATGAAATCGAAATCGTACATCGTCATTGAACGCACCTGCTGCACATGCTTAGCCGGGCTGACACCAGCGCCGGTATCAACATAGACAAAGGTATTTTTGTAAGTCAAAATGGCAACACAAGATATGTAAAGGCAGCAGAGGTCATTAGTATTGAAGCATAAGGCAATTATTTTTTTTTTTTATAAGTTGTTTTCTATTTGCTTCTTACATAAAAAAAGTGATCCCGCCCAAGCCCTTTTAATGCATTAGGACTTTTTAATGAGAAGTTAAATTGCAAAATGCCCGCTCCAGCTATTCTAACTGTTCGAACATGTAGAGCATATGACAAAAGTCAATGAGCTTAAGAACCTGTATCATTGAAATACTGGTCAAAGTTATAGAACTTTATAAATGGTAATGGTGTGAAAAAGTGGTATTGTGATGTATAAGTATAAAGTGTAATTGCAAAACAGGGTCATTGAGAATAAATTATTTTTAATACATATAACTCATATCTGTTTCCTATCTATATGATGGCATTAAGGTGCATCATTTCAGAAATGGTATTGGCTTTATTCCGGTTCTTTATAAACGTATTTTGCAGAAAGAAAAATAATAGAAGTGAGTGTGTTATATATTATTTTAATTATCAAATTATAAATAACCATGAGAACTAAAATTGAACATACCTTAAGTATTATCAGGTTTATTATCACAAGTATATTTTTATTGAGTTATGCTGCAATGATGAGCGCACAACCGGGTAAAAATGATTCTACCTTTAATCCGTATGATGTTGGAATGAATTATGGTGCAAATGGCAATATTGAAGACTTCGTTGTTCAAAATGATGGCAAGATTATTATAGGGGGTGATTTTACATCGGTAAATGGTACAACAATAAACCGTATTGCCAGACTAAATGTCGACGGCACTGTTGATGCCACGTTTAACCCGGGTACCGGCGCTGATAATTTAGTGGAGAAAATTGTTGTACAAAATGATAATAAAATAATCATTTGTGGTACTTTCTATTCCATTAACGGCATTAATAGAAATGGTATAGCCCGTTTAAATGTAAATGGCTCGCTGGACAATACATTTGACACGGGAACTACTTTTGAAGGACACATTTATTCAATGGCCATTCAATCAGACGGGAAAGTCATCATTGGCGGATATTTATATTTTGATGATAACTTTAAGGAAATCAATATTATCCGGCTCAACAGCAATGGCACCTTGGATCAGTCTTTTAATCCCGGCAATGGAGCAAATGCAGAAATTTTTTCTATGGCCATTCAAAATGATGGAAAACTGGTAATAGGCGGAGGTTTTACTACCTATAACGGAACGGGAAGAAAGGGAATTGCACGTCTGAACAGCAATGGATCGCTAGACCTTTCCTTCAATCCGGGTACTGGTTTGCAAGGAGGTAGTTGTTGGGATTTAGCCATTCAAAATGATGGAAAAATAGTAATTGGCGGAGGATTTACTGCCTATAACGGAACGGCAAGAAAGGGAATTGCCCGCCTGAACAACAATGGATCGCTTGACACATCTTTCAATCCGGGTACAGGGGTAAATGATATTGTTTTTTCTTTAGTTATTCAGACTGATAGCAAAATATTGATCGGTGGTAGATTTAATGAATACAATGGGTTAAAGATAAATAACATAGCCCGGATAAATAGCAATGGTATGCCGGATAACACCTTTAACCCCGGAAAAGGACCAAATAATACAATATTTTCGATATATCAGGATAGCAATAACAAAATTCTGATTGGAGGTTATTTTACTGCATTTAATGAAAAAGTTCGGAATCGTATTGCAAGATTAAATATAGAAGGTACAATTGACGCATCCTTCTATTCCGGGATTGGAGCAAATAATTTTATTTGGGCATCTGATGTTCAAAAAGACGGAAAAATAATCATTGTTGGAAATTTTAGTTTATTTAACGGACAAGCAAGAAACCGTATTGCCCGTCTCAATATAAACGGTACCATAGATGAATCCTTTAATCCGGGTTCAGGACCAAACGATGTTATCTGGGCTGTTGCCATCCAAAATGACGGTAAAATAATCATTGGCGGAGATTTCACATCTTACAATGGCGTGTCCGGAAATCACATCGCCCGAATAAATAATGATGGAACCTTGGACCAAACTTTTAATCCGGGTACAGGACCAAATCTTTCCATTTATGCAATGTGCATTCAAAATGATGGAAAAATAATTATCGGAGGAAATTTTACTGCATTTAATGGAACTCCTAAAAATCGAATCGTCAGATTAAATAATAACGGCACTTTGGATGCTTCTTTCAACCCGGGTACAGGTGCAATCGGAAGTATAGAAACCATGATCTTGAATGCCGATGGGAAAATAATAATTGGAGGAAACTTAACTTCCTATAATGGTACTACTGTAAAAAATATCGCCAGAATTAATACGAATGGATCTCTGGATGCAAGTTTTAATACGGGCTCTGGACCAAACTACAACATTACCACTATAGCCATTCAAAATGATGGAAAAATATTGATTGGAGGCTTTTTTACTTCTTATAATGGAATCTCACGTAATAATGTAGCCCGAATAAATCAAAATGGATCATTGGATATCACCTTTAACCCTGGAGAAGGCGCTGATTTATCTGTATATTCGGTTGTTGCAGCAAACAATGGCAAAGTGATTGTAGGAGGTAATTTCACCACATTTAATGGAATTGCGAGAAATCGTATTGCCGGACTCAATGCAGACGGAACGCTGGATAATGTCTTTAACCCCGGCACAGGAGCTGATGGAGATATCTCAAAAATCACCCTGCTTGACAATGGGAAAATACTGATTGTCGGGTCATTTAATTTCTATAATGAAATTGAGAGAAACTGCATTGAAAGGCTCATTGGTTGTGTAAATACAACCGGTTTAATCACAGCGACAGTTTGCAACACTTATGTAGCTCCTGATGGACAGGTGTACAATTCTTCAGGAATTAAAACAGCAGTGATTCATAATACTGCAGGTTGTGACAGCACCATCACAATCAACCTTACTGTTAATAAAGTGGATGTTTCTTTAACTGTGAATGACCCAGTAATTAAATCAAATATCACCGGTGCGGCTTACCAATGGGTCGATTGCGATAACAACTTTGCTTTCATTCCAGGGGCAAATAATCAGGTTTTTACTGCAAGCAGAAATGGTAATTATGCTGTGATCATAACACAAGGCATGTGCACAGATACTTCAGAATGTGTCCACATTATTTCTTCGGGAACTTCAAATGTGAATTTAAAAGATGCAATACATTTTTATCCCAATCCTTTCTCCCAGGAGTTCAATATAGAATTGGATGGGATTATAGATAAAAGAAGTTATTGCATCATAAATTCCTTGGGACAAATTATGGCAGAAGGTAAGATGTTCAATCAGGTAAAAATCGATGCAGCTAATTTTTCACCGGGAATATATCTGCTCAGAATTGGAAATGAAAAATCATTTCAATATAAAAAGATGGTAAAACATTAAAGAGTAAATATTTCGACCGGGACAATTTCGGTGATTCAATGTTGTAAAAAAAGATTCAACTACTTGATTGATTCGGTTGGATTTTTACAATTCATACTCCTGCGCTCACTGATTCAACCTTAAGCCTGAAATAAATTGCGATACAGATTCAAAAAGTACACTTTGTTTAACCAGCATGGTTAAAATCAAAAAACATTTAAAATAATTGTTTTTCACCATATTGCTTAAATAATAATCATATTTCACTTAATTTAATGATATTTTACTACTTTTATCTTATCAATTTTCACCATAGTGTATGAATAATAGCAGCTTCCTTCAGCTTTTGGTCCATGCTGGATTCGAAAATCAGGTGTAGACACATATGACCGTCATTATGGTATTAGATACAAAGCTACAAATATTGAAAACGCTGGATATATTGCAAATTATCTTTCCGGCTAGGTAACGGGGGAAACGTGGAATTTCTATCGCAGTCTCAACTTATGAATCTTTATATTGAAACTTTAAGTGCATTTCATTTCGCTTCGTAGACTTTTGATAATTGAATCCAATGAAGCCTTGAAACATGCTTAAAAGTATTTTAACCCAAAATAATGAAGCAATAAAAAATAAAACTAAAGAACTGGATGATGCTATTATCGGTGGTTTGGGTCCAACTGACAGAACAAGAATCCAAATCTTTGTCTGATAAATTTGTAAAACAAAAGGCAAATAAAAGAATGTTAAATTAAAAAAGCCCTCACCCCACTCCAATAAAATTTAAAATTGACAAACTTCACATTAACTTTGTTTTTTAATTTCTATGCTGTCAAAAAAACATAAGGCTTCAGAATGACTAGTTCAAATAATTCCAGGATATATATTGCTTTAATTTAGAAAAATGAATAAATTTAAGATTTAAAATACTCCACGCCATGCTCCACACACACGGCTACCATTTGAAATTTACTTTTGCCTGCATTCATTCAATACTTATTGAATGTTAGATATATCTCAAGTATGCTGTCTGAAACAAATGTTTAACGCAATAAAATTAAAAAAGCAATGATACGTATAACTTTACTTATTTTGATAATTTCATTAAAAACTTGTATTCAACCACCACCTGTTTCCTGTGGTGAAAGTACAGATTTTATTCATCTGAATAGTCAGGCAATGGTAGATTCATTCCAGAGTACATTACCGACTGGTTGTACAATCTATAAAGGTGAATTGCGAATTTCTGGTTTTGATATAAAAAACTTACAGCCACTCGACTTTCTAAAAGAGGTTGGAAAACTATATATATATTCCAGTTTAGGAACAAATACAATCAAAGGCTTCAAAAATCTTGAAAGGATTGAGAAAGATTTGCAAATAACTGCATTAAATAATTTAGAATCCATAGATGCTTTTCCAAATCTAAGCTATGTAAAAGAAGGCATATTTATTTCAAGCCATAAAAACCTAAGGAGTATTAATGGTTTTGAAAAATTGGATACAATTGGTGGTTTTTTGACACTTTCATACAATAAATCACTTACGGATTTACCTTCATTTCATACATTGAAGTCAGTAAATTTAGTTCAAATAATAAGCGATTCTTCACTTGTCAAAATAAATGGATTTGACAAATGTGTTGAAATTAAAGAAATAATTATTAAAAATAATGTCAGGCTAAAAACCCTGAATGGATTTGAAAACCTCAAAAACAATGAAACAATCAGTATAGAGGGTAATGATGAGTTAAGTGAACTTGTAGCTTTCTCCAAATTAATTTCTACTCAGTATCTAAAGATACATAATCATAAATCTTTAATTGAAATATCTACTTTCAAGAAATTAGAAAAAATCGATGTATTACTTTTGTTATCAAATAATGAGAACCTTGCCAATATCACTAATTTTGAACAATTAAAATCCCTGGGTTCAAAGCTTGTTATTGAAAATAATCCAAATCTAAGTGACTGTTGTGGTTTATTTAATGCTTTGGAACATTCCACATGGTTAAAAGATATTACCATTAAAAATAATATGAAAGTTTGTAATTCCAAAGATGAAATAATCGTGAACGGCAAATGTAAGTAATTGGGTTAAACTATTTTTTATGGTGCGTATTTCCTAAGCGCGTTTACTGTTGCTGTTACGGGTACCAGATGATGCAGATCTGCCGCAGGTAATTTCTCAGACCCTTTCGAACTTGGACATAAATGTTCTTTCAGAATACCATATTTAGTCGTCCAGGATAAAATATTGGCTCGCAGGTAAACGGGTATTTTGTAACCGGTATTCAAGCACTAACGGCTATAATTTTGTATAAATACATCATGAAATAACTTAACGTGCATCTTATCATACTCATCCACTTATATCGGTGCATCGTATCGTATCTATTCATTCATGCGTGAATCTCCCTTCAATTCTCAAAAAATAATTTCTTGTTCAAAATTGATTTTTGGAATTAAAAATTAGTAGAAAATATGTCATCTTCCTCAGAGAACTAATTTATATGTTAACTACCCTAAAACATGCAGATGCATAAATTGGTGGATATTATTTCCGGCCAGATTTAGAAGAAAATAGACCGGTGTATTTTTCACTGTTTGTTATTAGAAATTCAAAGCAATGAATTTGGCGTTAGCGAGCCAGTAATTTTCTACTAGTATCTGATAGACGCCCCCAATTTGATCACGGAGGAGATGCTCCAAAAGATCAATATTTGTAAAATATGTATCAAAACAAAGGTTAAACATTTGCCACCATTAGTTTTTTACTGTGACTGGTATCTAATGATGGCGTTTTTTGACTTTCTAGCTATATAGCAGCATATGTTTTGTATGCCATTTAGTGGATTTTGGCATGATCTTCTTTCATAACTCCTTGAAAAACAAACGCCAAACAGAATCTTACTTCTATTTGGCGTTTATTTTGTGATCTGGCTGGGACTCGAACCCAGGGCCCATACATTAAAAGTGTATTGCTCTACCAACTGAGCTACCAGATCTCCGTTTACAGCGCCTTTCTTTCAAAAGCGACGCAAAGGTAATCCATTATTTTATTTTCCAAAGATTTTTTTTAATAATTTAAAGTTTTTTTTCAGGTGTGATCTCTACGATCAGACCCTCCATTCCCAGTTCTATATTGTCCATCCACTGTTTCCCCTCACTTAAAAATGCCGATTTGTCGGTATACCGGCTGGAAAAGTGACCTACGACCAACCGCTCCACCCCGGCTAATATCCCTATTTTTGCCGCTTCTTCAACCGTGGAATGCATCCTTTCTTGTGCCTGCACTTTCATGTCCGAAAGATACGTCGCTTCGTGATACAATACATCCGCATTCGATATATACCCCACAATACGTTCATCATAGGCCGTATCAGAACAGTATACATATGACCGGGCTTTATTTTTGTAATACACCAGGTCACTATTGGGTATCATCGTTCCATCCTGACTTCGAACATCCTCCCCGCGTTTGGCAGCCAGTATCTGATCCCGGGTCAAACCCCATTGTTTAATTTTTTCCGGAAATATATTATATACCTTGTACACCTCATCAAAACGATATCCATAGGTCGGTATCCGATGTTTGAGCGGAAAAGCAGTGACTTTAACCATAGCGTCCTCATACACCCTGGCCGCATCTAAATGATCCAATTCATGGAAATATAGCTCGAATTCGATATGGGACTCAGAGAGCCGCAGATTGGTGTTCAACAGCTCCGCAATGCCCTTGGGGCCTATAATATGCAACGGTTTAGTCCGCTGGAAATGAGCATAGGAGGTGATTAAACCCGGCAGCCCAAAAACATGATCGCCGTGCAAATGACTGATGAAGATGGCCTCTATCTTATTTCTTTTAATACGATATTGCTGCAATTTCATTTGTGTCCCTTCACCACAATCCACCAGATAAAGATGTTCCCGGATATTGACCACCTGCGCACTGGTAATGCTGCTTTTATCGGGCAATGCAGCATTTGTTCCCAAAATTGTAACACTGAATGTCACCATATATCCAATAATTTTACCGGTACATCCATACTGTACGCACCGTATGAAACCATAAAAATATAAAATAAAAGGTAGGTTAAAAACTCTTTTTATGAAGGTATATCGTCCGCCTTTTTGTCTTTAGCTTAAAAGTCTCTGGAGATGACTGAGTGGTTTTGCATTAGCAAAAAATGATTGAAAGATTTCAATCATTAATGATGGAACCGATCAAAACTTTGATCGGCATGGCAGCATTAAGAAATTCGAAAAATGAAAATCTAAAATAACACGTAAATTATTAAAGAACGGAAGTAAAAGGCGAGTTTTTTTTGTTTCCGTCGGGAAGATGACTTTTAAGCGTTAAGAAGACAAAACAGCGGCGGCATTTTTTGCTCACTTTTTTTTCGCTTAACTGAACGATTCAGCCTTTGGCTGATGACGCATGACAATGCGTCAAGTGAAGGCACCGCGTCTGCGGATGGGGGGCAAAAAAGTGAGAGCCTTGCCGGCTTGAGGCAAAAGAATGATCAGAGCTGATATTTTTAGTTTGTCACCAATGATCAATTGAAATGATTATACATGTGCAATATGTTAAACACCACCTAAAAAAATAGTAGATGGTCAATTCCTAAATAATTTCCACCTTCCAAAAAGGAATAAGTTAGTAAATAAAAGGTAGGTGAAAAAATTACTGCCCAACAGCACATCGCTATGAGCCGCAAAAAAGGGTAATCAACTTCAAAGGAAAAACAGAATTTTATCCTATTATACGGATTGAAAAAAACCGCTGAATAGGCCAGAACTACGTATAAAAACCTCATAGCCGGTAAATGATCCGCCTTTATCCCACCAATCCGCGCCCCCGCTGTTATGCAGAAAAACAACACCCAAATCGGTTAGTATTGCGTTTCCCCAGTTTTGAATTTTTGCACTGTTCTCCCCCGTCAACCGGCTTGATCCTTGTATCTTGCTTTTATTCAATATTGACCCACAATTTTTTTAAGCCCAAAGCAACCGCTACCGCTACGACAAAGGCTATTCCGGCATAAAATAGTTGGCCATATATGATATACCCGGTGCCAAACAACAAGGCATAAACACCCGCACATCCCAGAAACATCATTAATATCTCTGTCGACAATCTGCCGGTTTTTTGGTGTTCCTGGGTGATGATACCTTGTGCTATACCTTTGTCAATAATAGATTTCCATCCAAACGCATGCGGTCGAATGGTTTTATAAAATTGAATCAGCACCTGATTTTCTGTAGGCCTGGTCAGCAATGCCGTGGCTACCCAGGCAACCGTAGTAAGTAATACACCAACAACCAATTTTTCGTGAGCCAGCAAACCATCTTTTACGACAAACTCCATGATCACCGCAAGTAAAAAGGAAAAGACCATAGCCACGATCTCACTCATTGCACTCACCCGCCACCAGAACCACCGCAGGATAAATAATAATCCGGTCCCGGCACCCACCTGAAGGAGAATGTTAAACGCCTGTAGTGCATTGGTTAAATACAAAGCAAAAACTGCCGCCAATACCATCAGGATTACTGTAGATATTCGACCCACTCCAACCAACTCCGCCTCACTGGCCTCGGGCTTTACAAAACGCTGGTAAAAGTCATTGACCACATACGAACTCCCCCAGTTGAGATGGGTACTGATGGTAGACATCAGGGCAGCGATCAGGGCAGCAATGACCAGTCCCATCAATCCGGCCGGCAAATACGACAACATGGCCGAAAAAGCCAGATCGTCCTTGACAAAAGCCGGATCCATGCCCGGAAATGCCAGAGCTATCGATTCCAGATTCGGAAAAACGATAAGTGAGGCCAGCGCAATGAGTATCCAGGGCCACGGCCTCAGGGCATAATGCGCTATATTGAAAAACAACGTAGCCGTGACAGCACTTTTTTCATCCCGGGCCGAAAGCATGCGCTGGGCAATATAACCTCCGCCGCCGGGCTCGGATCCCGGATACCATACACTCCACCATTGCACCGCAATGGGAATGATGAGCAAAGGCACCAGTACTTCCATATTATTAAAATCCGGTAAAAAACTCAGTTTGGGCGCCACTTGCGGGTTGGACAACAGCTGATGAAGACCACCAATCTCCGGCATATTCACAATATAAATACACGCCCACACCATGCCGATCATCGCTATGATAAACTGAAAAAAATCGGTATAAATAACGCCCTTAAATCCGCCAATGGATGAATAGATAACCGTAATCACGGATACAGTAAGCACCGTTGTTAAAGGCGAAAGCCCCAGTAAAATACCCCCGATTTTTATACCCGCCAGTATTACTGTTGCCATGATCATGACATTAAAAAATATACCCAGATAAATAGCCCTGAAACCCCGGAGAAAGAGCGCTTCCTTACCACTGTACCGCAATTCGTAAAATTCAAGGTCCGTAGTTATACCCGACCGTCGCCACAGCCTGGCATAGACAAATACAGTTAACATACCCGTGAGCAGAAATGCCCACCACGCCCAGTTTCCGGCCACACCGTTATTACGTACAATATCAGTGACCAGGTTTGGCGTATCCGCCGAAAAGGTAGTGGCGACCATAGATACACCAAGCAACCACCACGACATGCTGCGTCCCCCAAGAAAATATTCTGAACTGCTGCTGCCGGCCTTTTTTGAGACCATCAATCCAATGGCCATGGTCAGTACAAAAAATAAAAAAATAATCACCCAATCTACTGTTGCTAATTGCATTTTGTTCCGTTTTGACAGTCGTAAAGTTAATTATTATTTTATATAAAAACCTACAGATTTTAAATGCCAAAAAACGTCAGGGGTTTGGATACGGAAGAAAACCGGGCAACATGATCACGAAGCGCGGATTTTTTTTTGCTGTACATGTCGAAGGCATATACAGCATTCGAAGAATCGAACATCACTTTACCTAATAATTACAAATGGTATAGTATTGTTGGTCAGGCGTTTTCTTTTCTCAATACCTCCAGCGGTGGATTGTTGATGACTTCGCGGCTGTTGAGCATACCCGTAATGATGGTGATAACGACCAGTCCCCCCAGGATTCCAAACACAGGCCACCACGCAATATTAAAATCAAGTTTGAGCTGCAGCTTGGTCAACAGATAGCTGGACATCAATGAAATGACAACGCCCGTTCCGGCAGACAATAAACCCAAAAAGGCATACTCCGTGGCATTGATTTTAATGATCTGTGCCTTGGTAGCCCCGATCGTCCGCAACAAAATACTTTCCTTCAACCGCTGATACTTGCTTAATGTCAGGGAACTGATCAGTACAATAAACCCGGTCAGCAGGCTGAATATCGCCATAAACTGGATAATAAAAGTCACCTTTTTAAGGATATCATTGACAGATTGCAGGATGGTGGTCAGATCGATCACCGAAACGTTCGGAAAGGCCTTAACCACGGCACCCCTGTATTTTGTCATGGTGATATTGTCCGGTGTTTTTGTCACCAGCACCTGAAATTGAGGCGCTTCTTCCAGTACACCCTTCGGAAATACAATAAAAAAACGGGTGGACAAATTTCTGAATTCGATTTCCCTGAGGCTGCCCACATAGGTTACCAATCGGGTACCCTGAACATTAAACACCAGTTCGTCCCCTTCTTTGACACCCATTGCTTCCGCAAAGGTGGTACCCAGCGAAACAAAGATACTGTCTCCCTGTCCGGTATATTTTCGCAACGTACCACTGACTAACTTTTCATCGTTACTGACCGTATCCCTGTACGTCACTCTGGCTTCCCGGTTTACAGCCCACCGTTCAGCGGTCATGGTAGAATCAGCCAGCCATTGCGCTTTTGTCCTGCCCTGCCACCCTTCTATTTTCATGGTCACTACAGGAACTTCCTGGATCACAGGCAATGCATATTGCACCGTAAGCTTCTTTAATGCTTCCATCTGGTTGGTCTCAATCCCGTACAGGATCATATTGGGCTGTTTGCCCGCATCCATCAGCGATACATTATTCAGCAATATGCTCTGCAAAATAAGCAGCGTGGTCAATACTGCCGTTCCCATACCCATGGTGACAATAATGGTTCGGGTCTGGTTGTCCGGTCGGAATAAATTGGATAAGCCCTGTTTTAAAATAAAACCGCTATTCGACGGAACGGACTTTCGCAGCAACCGGATCACCACCGTCGCAAATCCACTGAGCAGAAGATAGGAAAAGAGGATGCCCGACACAAATATCAATCCTGTCAGAAACGAAGAGGTAAGTATCCACAAAAATGTGGTCAAAACACAAAAGATGGCGGCATAGATCACCCATTTTAAGGGCTCACCGGTCTCTTCCATGTCCTCTGCTGCCGATCTTAAAGTGCGCAGCGGACTGACTTTGCGAATACCCACCAGGGGCAATAAAGCAAAAAGTGTGGTCACAGATAGGCCGATCACAAATCCTTCCGTTATGGCTCTCCACGAAAGAGACATATTGACCTGAACGGGCAGAAAATCCTGAAGGATCAGAGGCAGAACACTTTGTATCAGTGTACCCAGCGCAACACCTCCAATAACGCCCAGCACACCCAGCGCGGTGATCTGTATAAAATATACTAAAAAGGCCTGCTGTGGTTTCATACCCAAACACCGAAGCAAGGCAATGGAGTTGGTTTTGGATTTTACATAGATGGTCACACTGGACGCCACACCGATACAACCGAGCAGTAACGCCACAATGGCTACCAGATTCAGAAAATAATTGAGAAAACTAAACGCCTGATTCAGGTTTTGTTTTCTGTCCTGTATCGTTTCAACCCGAAGCTGATCCGAACGGAACTTGCTTTTTCGTTTTTCCTTCCAGCCTTCCGTATCAAATCCGTCCTTTACTTTGTAATAATACGCATAATTTATCAGACTGCCGGGCTGTACCAGCCCCGTACTGTCCAGGGAAGCAATGGTAATGTAAATGGCCGGGGCAACAGAAGATGCCAAACCAATACTGCCAATAGCGCCCGCAAGCCGGCCTTTGATCTCGAACATCATTTTTCCGACTTTAATTGAATCGCCGGGAGACAAGCCGTGTTGAAGCATCAGACTTTCATCCACCAGCGCCGAAGGCCCGGTGCGAAAGGTTTTGGCTGCAGCTTCGGGCATCGTTTTTATTTTTCCGTAAAAAGGGAAATTACCCTCCAGGGCCTTTAACCGGATAAACTGAGTTTCTTCAGTTTTAGGTATATAGGACATGGATAACAGCTCCATTTCACGGGCTTTTTCTGCCGGAAGCGAATCGAGTATATTTAATATTTCCGCTTCGGCAGGGCGGTTGCCCGAAGCAGCGACATCAGCGCCCAATAACGTGGCAGCTTCTTTATCAACCTCTTTCCTTAAATTGTAATTAAACGAGTTAATGGCGACAAGCGCAGCAACACCCAGTATGATCGAAGACATAAACAGCACCAGCTTAGACCTGTTTTTACGGCTGTCATGATAGGCTGTTCGGAATAAAAATAGTAAATTCGACATAATATCAGTTTATAGTCTGGGTAGGCACATTTTTTTCATCCGAAATGATATGCCCTGACTTTAATTTAATGATTCGGCTGGTTCTGGAAGCAAGATCCTGGTTGTGCGTAACGATGATCAGCGTAGTGCCAAAGTCTTTGTTAAGATCGAACATGAGCGACTCCACAGTATTACCGGTATCCCCATCCAGATTACCGGTCGGCTCATCGGCAAAAAGTATTTTTGGTTTGTTTATAAATGCCCGGGCAAGAGCCACACGCTGCTGTTCCCCACCGGACAATTGCGCGGGATAATGCGACATCCTTTCTTTCAGCCCGACCCTTTCCAGCAGTCGGATCGCTTCTTTTTCCGCCCCCCTGATGCCCTGCAGCTCCAGCGGAAGCATCACATTTTCCAAAGCGGTTAAACTGGGCAGCAATTGGAAATTCTGGAAGATAAATCCGATATTCCGGTTGCGCAACAAGGCACGTTCATCTTCCGATAAAGGACCAATTTTTTCCCCCATCAGGATGATTTCTCCGGAAGTCGGGTTATCCAGTGCCGCACACAATCCCATTAGCGTGGTTTTTCCACTTCCGGACGGACCGGTTATCGCCACGGTTTCTCCTTCTTCAATTGAAATATTTATCGACTGCAATACAGTGAGAGACCTGCTCCCGCTGCTGTACTGCATATTTAAGTTGTCTACCTTTAAAATTACGGACATATTTTATATTTTACTGAACTCTTTATCAATATTTAGGTTAAGAATGCTGAATAATCGGTCTTTTATGTATACTCTTAATTCTTTAAACACCCGCATTGCCACTGTTGTCACCGCTTTTTGTCTGCTGCTGTTGACTTTGTTTGTTTATTCGTGTAAACCTAAACAAGAATCTCCTCAACAAGTTGATAAAGCAGCCGAAAATACAGACGAAACCACATCAGACCCCAATACAACACAGGAAAAAACCGACGTGAAACATATTCTTTTTTTCGGAAATAGCCTCACAGCAGGATACGGGCTGGATGAAAATCAGGCCTTCCCCGCTCTGATTCAACAAAGATTGGATAGCCTTGGATTAAAATACGTGGTCATTAATGCCGGACTGAGCGGAGAAACGACCTCTGGTGGTAAAAACAGAATTGACTGGGTACTAAAACAAAAAGTAGATATTTTTGTACTCGAACTCGGCGCGAACGATGTATTGCGCGGACTGGACCTCAAAGAAACGGAAGCAAACCTGCGTAGTATCCTGGATAAAGTAAAAGCTTCAAATCCCAACGTAAAACTGATTCTCGCAGGAATGCAGGCGCCGCCAAACATGGGCAACGATTATACAAAACAATTTGCAACGATCTATCCCAAACTGGCTAAAACCTACAATGCGGCCCTTATCCCCTTCCTCCTGCAAGGTGTTGCCGCAATTCCGGCACTCAATCTGGAAGACGGAAAACATCCCAATGCTGCCGGACAATATATAGTTAGGGAAAATGTCTGGAAGGTACTTTCCACCACATTGTAAAGGTAGGTTATCACACACCATTCGACAGCAGCCCGGTTTAAAATCCACACTTCCAACCTGCCATTATATCCGTCCCTTGAAAACTGTACACTGTAAACCTCAAAATAGGGGTTGTCCCGAGGTTGTCCCGACGTTGTGCCGACCCATCCTTATGGATAAGCCCTGAATACCCCATAGCAACACTATGGATACTTTATATATAGTTCATGTCCAATTTCCTGGATCACTAACTGCGATAGAGTTCAGGCAGTAAATCTGTTTTAGACTAATATCCATTAATTTAATAGCCTTACAGACATAGTACATCTTTAATTTTAAAGGTATTCCGTGCCTTCTCCCCGGCCTTAATATATTTGCCGTTAAAAAATCATGGAATAAAATCGATCAGCAGGCAAAACTGCTTGAGCCAAAACGATGATAAAAACAAAGTACAGCTTTCAGTTTTTGAAAAAGATTAAAGTGAAAAACAAACCACCGGGGCGAGTTTTTTGCATGCCGATTTTATGGAATGATTTTAGGCAAATAGATTACAGCCTTGACTTTTTTTGTTTACTTTTTTTGTGTAACTGAACGATTAAGCCTTCGGCTGATGACGCATGGCAATGCGGCAAGTGAAGGCGCCGCGAAAGCGGATGGGCAGCAAGTAAAAGCCCGAGCGGCTCGAGCGGGCAATAACATTAAGTTAGAATGATGAAAAATCACGTAAATTGTTAATGTCCAATCAAAAATATGCAACCCAAAGGATCAATTATTGTATGATCCGTGACCCCTTGAAAAACTGTAAACTGTAAACCTCAAAATAGGGGTTGTCCCGACGTTGTCCCGACGTTGTGCCGACCCATCCTTATGGATAAGCCCTGGATACCTTATAGCAACCCTATGGATACCTTATGTTTATACCCACATCCGATCGTCGAAGTTTTTAACTTCAATGCTATACTTTAAGAATTTATACTAAAACACACACCAGCGATGTACACCATTTAAAACCACCCACCACCTTTAACAGACAACCTACTTTACAGTGATCTCATCCATAAATAGCCACGATCCGTGGCCGGCACCTTGACTACCGGAAGGGATCACACCATAATTGTCTACAGAAAACTTCAGATACCGGGTTTTTAAACCTTCGGTTTTTAACACGACCTCAGCTACCCGGCTTTCGGCGTTGATATTTTCAGTGGAAGCTACCGGGGTGAAATGCAACCCGTCTTCCGAAGCATAGAGCGCTACTTTTTTAGGAAGGTAGATCCACTGCCCTTCTGATTTATAAAATCGAAATGCAACAGAATTACAAGCCGTGATCTTTTTAAAATCCAGGATTCCCACGCCGTTTTTGCCCTCAAAACCCAGCCATTCTGAACCTCCGTATTTACGATTGCTGCCTTTAATGCCATTTACAATACTCCCGGCTCCATTGGCGCTGTATTGGGCAGCCGGTTGATTTTCCAGTGTAATAGATGCAGACGTCGCCAGGTGAAGATCAAAACTGAGCTTAACCGCAGCACTTTTTTTATTTCCTTTAATACAATAAAAGGAATAATCTCCCGGGCTTTTCAACTCATAAGGCTCCTGATGCTCTAATGTACCCCGTATACCACTGGCATCAGTATATTCTATTCCGGCTCCGGCCGGCACATTAAACCGGACAGATACCGGCTTGCCTTCTCCGGCGCTGATGATCGGTTTAACATCAAAAACATGAAAAGCAATGTTAGCATCCGCTGCCTTCCACGCATCATGATGTCGTTCAAATCCGGACAAAAACCCGGCATAATCTTTTTTCCTGGACCAAAGCACTTCTGACATGGCCATACCGCGGGCATACACCATGTATTCAACACCGGCATATTTTGGTATATATTCACTCCATAAATTCGCTTGACCTCCTAATATATATTTTTTATGCGACTCATCCAGAGATTCAGGTACCGGTTGCCAGTTATACACTTTTTCAAGGGGCGTATACCCGCCTATTGCCACAGGCTCGTCCTCCCTTTCCGATTGATAATAATCAAAATAACAATGACTTCCCGGTGTCATGATGACTTCGTGATTTTGCCGTGCCGCTTTAATGCCTTCCTGTATGCCACGCCAGCACATCACAGTAGCATCCGCAGCAAGTCCGCCTTCCATGATTTCATCCCATCCAATAATACGCCGCCCTTTGCTGTTGATATACTTTTCCATCCGCTGTATAAAATAACTCTGCAATTCATGTTCGTCTTTTATTCCCAGTCTTTTTATCAGTTCCTGACAAAAAGCACTTTTTTTCCACGCATCCTTAGGACATTCATCGCCCCCAATATGGATGTATTTTCCCGGGAATAATGCCACCACTTCATCAATGACACCTTCAAGAAATGTAAAGGTCACGTCATTCGGACAAAATACATCATCAAATACGCCCCATTTGGTGGCTACTTCATAGGTTTTGTTCACACAGGCCAATTCAGGATACGCCGCTATGGCCGCCAGGGCATGGCCCGGCATTTCGATTTCCGGAATCACATTTATATTCCGTGCCGCAGCATAAGCCACCACATCCCTGATCTCCTGCTGTGTATAATACCCGCCATACTTTTTTCCATCAAATCGGTGCGGCTCATTACTGTAATGCCCGATCAGAGTTTCTTTCCGGTATGCCGCTATTTGGGTAAGCAAAGGATATTTTTTAATTTCAATCCGCCAGCCCTGGTCATCGGTCAGGTGCCAGTGAAACTGATTAAATTTATAATATGCCATATAGTCCAGGTGCTTTTTCACATCCTCCACACCAAAAAAATGCCTGGCCACATCCAGGTGCATGCCCCGATAACTGAATCTGGGACTGTCTTCAATAATTACCTCAGGAAGAGGAAAGCCACGATGCGTTACCAACTGGGCGAGACTGGTCAGCGCATACTGTTTACCGGATTTGCTGCCTGTTGTTATGATCACACTGTCCTTTTTTATTTCCAATCGGTATCCTTCCTTTTCCAGTTCCGGAATATCCCGGTACAGGACATTGGCCTCATTTTTATTTACCCATAAAACCGGTTTTATTCCCCCGAATAGTTTCCTGTAATACCAAGCATCCATATCCTCCGTCAGATATATTTTAAGTTCGCTCAAGGCTGATATACCGCCTGGAAACTGTACATTATTGGGGGCAGGAATGATATGTAAACCATTTTTTCCCTGGGCATTCAACCCGATATGGTGTACACTGAACACAAAGAACAACAAGCTTATCCATTTGAGGGTTATTACGTCCAATTTCATATTATTTGGCCTGCTTTTTACGATTATTTTAGAAGAGGTGTTGTTTAGGAATGAACTGTTTTGCCTTTCGGCCGGAGTTGTACGACTAAAAACCGGCCAGGCTTAATGACTGACTCACTATCAGCAAAGGCATATAGTGTACTTCCATGATGAACCATAGCGGCTCCGGCTGGCATCGCGCCATACACAATACCATCGGAATCGATTACCGCTGCCCCGGTTGTTGACACCGAATCCTTGGCCTTCTTTGTCTTTTGGACCTGACGATGCGACCCGTGTAAATACATCATCGCTCCCGATTCCAGGCTGATATCATCCAAAGCGATATAAAAGGAAATGGTTTTATTGTCCGGCTTTTTAGGATCGTAAACGGCATCCTGATGCCAGCCTGAATTCTTTTTTTCAGCAGCATCAGTTTTAAAAAAAGTGGCAGTACTTGTTTCCATGTCGGTATCAAAGAGTTCCCCTGCAATCTTTACTACTTTGAGAAATGTTTTTGTTCCGTCAAGCGTGTCAGAAAGTGCCATGGGCGCTTTTAACGTGCTTATTTTCCCCTCCTTTTTTACTTTTACTTTTTTATTCGGCAAAACTTCATCCGATTCTGACGAAACATTGGCTGCATCATAATATGCATCACACTGGCTACGAAGCGAATCGAGTTCATCCGGATGAACGATGTTTATAAATCGCCGGTATCCACTTTCAGCAAAATGCTGCTTGTTGTTCATATTTTTATTTTTATATAATTATGTTTGCTTTACCTGTTTTATTATCCGCTTCCCCCCGTCTTGACTGCTATTTTATTGGAAATAATATTTTTATGCAGTCTAAAATACCTTTGATTTGAAGAACGTTAAAGCCATATACGGGTCTAAAATAGTATTATAACTTCACCCGATGATGACAGCTTATTTTCCTTTTTTGCTGCATTTTCCGAATAACCATCTTCTAATACTATTTATTCCTATGGTGTCGCGTTTACGCCATATTAATAAATAAACAAGTTTAGGTAACAACTCCATTTTTATGTTTTGTGCCACCACCTTCTGCACCGCCCAATAGGCATAACCCGGCAAAATGGCCCAATCCGAAAATATGTTTTTACTTCTATTATCCTATTTACGCATAAAAATAACAAAATAATCCCAAAAGCTAAGGCCAAACCGCTTACTTATCGTTTCTGCCTGCTTAGGGATGATTACAATTTTATTATTCAATGCTGATAAAGCAGCGCTTTTGGACGATATCGGCAGGAATATCATTAAGATCGAGGTTGCCTGATCCCGCTGTCTAAGTTCTGATTTTTTCAAATTTTCTGAATATCTGTTTAATCCTTGTTACCGGAACTGAAATGCATATACATCAACAACTATTTTTCGACTGATCAATTTTTACCTGCATAGTAACCAACAAAACGAGGCTCCATGAAAACACGCCATCCTGATTTAATGTAGAAATGATGTGCCTTTTTTGATAACTCCGGTATGCCATGATCATTTTTATTTGGACTGATTCGTTTCCTTCCGTAAACTGAACAGGAAAAAATCCGGTATTCCGCTACCTGATGACATTAATTGTAAAATATTTATAGGCTTTTATTCCAATAGTGCCAATAATTATTTTCCTTTGCCTACTATAATATAATAAAACCACCATATGCAGATGAAGAATAACCTCATTTTCTGGACATTGACAGTAGCCATGGCAGGATTCCTTTTTGGTTTTGATACAGTGGTGATATCCGGTGCAGACAAGGCACTGCAGGAATTGTGGCCAAGAGGCGATTTTTTCCATGGCTGGGTAGTGATGTCTTCGGCATTGTGGGGCACTGTGGTTGGGGCATTTTTCGGCGGCATCCCGACCGATAAAATCGGAAGAAAAAAAACACTGATTATTATTGGCTTTTTATATTTTATATCCGCAATGGGCTCAGGCTTGGCTACTGATCCGTGGATGTTTGCCTTTTTTCGCTTCATTGGTGGTTTAGGAGTCGGCGCTTCCACCATTGCTGCTCCCGCATATATTTCCGAAATTGCCCCCGCTAAAGACCGGGGTAAATTGGTTGCACTGTATCAGTTTAATCTGGTATTAGGTATTCTGGTCGCATTTTTATCCAACTACCTGCTGCGCAACTTTGGTTCAGAACCATGGAGATGGATGGTAGGCATTGAGGCAGCGCCTGCGTTTATATATTCCATTATTATCTTTTTTGTGCCCGAAAGTCCACGCTGGCTGATTACGGTCAAAGGAGATGAAGAAGCCGCCAAACCGACACTGCGAATCATGGATGACATGACGCCGGTGCAGGATCAGATCATAAAAATTAAGGCCGACCATGCCTTGGTCCAAAACCATGAAACCATTTGGGATTCGAAATACCGCTACCCCCTCCTTCTGGCTTTTTTTATTTCTTTTTTTAACCAGTTTTCCGGTATCAACGCGTTTTTATATTACGCACCCCGCATTTTCGAAATTGCAGGACTGGAAGCCAGCAGTGCTTTATTGAGCAGCATCGGAGTGGGTGCCGTTAACCTCATTTTTACTTACGTTGGTCTTTCATTGATAGACAAATTGGGTCGCCGCCAGCTCATGTATATCGGGTCTGTGGGCTACATCATTTCGTTATCGCTGGTTTCTATGGCATTTTTTATTGGCCTGAAAGGCATGGCCGTGCCCATCTTTTTGTTTTTGTTTATTGCTTCTCACGCTGTGGGTCAGGGAGCTATCATATGGGTGTTTATTTCTGAAATATTCCCGAATCACCTCCGCGGTAGCGGTTCTTCCTTTGGCACCTCCGTGCATTGGATTTTTGCTGCCATAATCCCGGCTATGGTTCCATGGTTATTTAAAGTAATAGGACCCGGTACTGTTTTTGGTATTTTTGCAATGATGATGGTCGGTCAGTTAATTTTTACATGGAAAATGATGCCCGAAACCAAAGGCGTGAGCCTGGAAGAACTGGAAAAAATCCTGATTAAAAACACAAAATCCTAAGGTGCGATCACCCGTATTGAAAATCGCCCTTTTTCTACATCGTAAAACTGACCATTGAATCCGGAAGCGCCGGACATTTTAAAGGTACATTCTCCGCGCAATATATAACTTCTGCCACAAAACTCCCCCGAACGAATCGGATGATTAAAATTGACTTTAGGCCCTTTGATTACATCATGGATAATAAATACCGATGAGCCGTAATCCAATTCCTCCACACCCGTAGTATATTCCTTAAGATTGCCTGATTTATCCTGTATAAAAATCTGTACCCACGGAAATCCGAAACCGGCATTGATGGGCACATTCTTATTTTTCAGGTCTAATATGTCGTCTTCTTCAATTTCTCCATCATACCTCAACCGAATAAAATATTCTTCATCCCCCGGCCCGTTAAAAACATTGGTAAACATAAAACCGGCCTGACTCCCTATCCCGGATTGTCCCCAGCCTACCTGCAACTCCGGATTATTGGCTTCCGCCAGAAACCGACGCCCACCCAGTTCCATGTCAAAATAAAATGACTTGGTATACCCCGCTTCCGGCTCCGGGTCAGAAATACAACCGGAACAGATGAGGCAAATCAAAAACGAACTCAATAAGTATTTTATAGCCATATTCCACAATTTTTATTTGTAAAGGTATTAAGTATATCCTTTAAAAATTGGGTTTCACAAATATAACGTATTTCTTGTACACGCCGTCAATCAGGCTTTCCTTTTCCGCAACAGAATACCTATTTTAACACTCGAAACAACAAACAACTTTATTCAAAAGCAAAAAGCACATTTAAATGGCTGCTTGAATTGCTTCAATTTTATTACCGCTGTGTTGAATTGTAAATTGGCGTAATGCACCCATTTTTTAACCAGTTGCTGTTTAGAGAGGTTTTTGAGCACCATACATTAGTTTAGAATCGGACTACACCCCAATGTTGTTTGCTTATTAGGGAAATTCTGTGTCCTCAGCCTGTAGCTCATCCGGGATAATGATTGACTTAAAGTTTATACGTTACCCAAAGCCTGTTCAATATCCCAGTTAATATCGTTATAATTTTCAACACCAATAGAGAGTCGGATAAGGCTGTCGGTGATGCCCATATCCAGACGATGCGCTTCTTCTATTCCCGCATGGGTCATGGATGCTGGGTGTTCAGCTAGGCTTTCGGTACTTCCAAGACTCACAGCCAGTTTGATCATCTTGAGGTGATTTAGAAAAACAAATGCTTCCTTTTCACCACCTTTGATATTAAAAGACACCATGGCACCGGTTGAAGTACATTGTTTTTGGAATATACCATAAGCTGGACTTTGTTCTTTTATAAAACCCAGATAGTACACTTTGGCTACCTTGGGATGCGAAATAAGAAACTGAGCTACTTTTTCGGCGTTCAAAGCCTGTTGCTCCATCCGCACTTTTAGTGTTTCAAGACTGCGCATCAGCAACCATCCGGTGTTCGGACTGGCCATATTGCCCAGAAATGTCCGCAGTGTCTTTATTCGTTTCATCAATCCTGATGCGGCAAGTACAGCACCGGCAATGACATCACTATGCCCGCCTATGTATTTGGTCGCCGAATACATCACAATGTCAGCTCCATGCTTCAACGGATGTTGCCAGAGCGGCCCCATATAGGTATTATCTACAGCAACAAGCACCTGACTGTCTTGATTCGAAAAATGGGTTGCTACCCTGGCGCACGCTTCAATATCAATAATGGTATTGGTGGGATTGGCAGGCGTTTCTATATAAATCATAGCCAACCTGTCTGATAATCCAGAATCCTGAACGGTTTTTTTAATATCCCCTTCAGCAAGTCCCGGTTTAAATCCCAAAACATGTACCCCGATTTTAGGCAGAAACGTATTTATAAAATGATCCGTACCGCCATAAACAGGCATGCTGTACAACAATAAGTCCCCCGGCTTTAGAAACTCCAGCAACACCGTTGTAATAGCCGACATGCCGCTTTCAAATACCGCACATTCTTCTGCCTTGTCCCACAGACAAAGTCGGTTTTCCAGAATTTCAAGGTCCGGATTGTTGAGCCTCGAATAAATAAGTCCCAGTTCCTCGTTGGCGCGCTTCTCCCTTATCCCATAAGCTACTTCAAAAAAAGCCTTGCCTTCCTCCGCATTTTTAAATACAAAGGTTGATGTTTGAAAAATAGGGCACTTGATGGCTCCTTCCGAAAGTTCAGGTTTATACCCGTATGACATCATCAACGACTCCGGACTGAAAGTATGGTTGCTCACTGGTTTCATGGTATATGGTTTATATTTTCTACAGCAAAGCTAATAACTAAGCATATTAATCTATATATTGGAAGATATTTTAGTATATTATTCTATTAATATAGCCTATAGTAGTATTTTTATATATTTTTGCAACAGAACATATTTTAAAACAGAAAATTTATCTCCATGGCAGATCAGTTTGACTTGGCTATCCTGAGAGAGGTACAGAAAAACGCCAAAATCACAGTTAAAGAATTAAGTGAAAAAATAAATTTAAGTCCGACACCAACTTTCGAAAGACTTAAAAAACTGGAAAAGGAAGGTTTTATCACTGGGTACCATGCAAAAATATGCAGTAAAAAAATTGGACTAACCCTGATGGTCATGTGCAACGTATCGCTTAAATACCACCAGAGAGACATGATTGAAAAATTTCAACAGGAAATCGTCCGGTTTGAAGAAGTCAAAGAATGTTTTCATATTGCAGGTATGTTTGACTATTTACTCAAAGTAGTGGTCAGTGATATGGAAGCGTACCAGCATTTTGTAAGCAAAAAACTGGCTTCTCTCGACAATATCGGTAATGTACAGAGTTCATTTGTTTTGATCAGTTTAAAAGAAGACGTTGGGGCCATTTTTTAATGCACCATAATCCAAAACAGGATTAAAATAAAAGTATATTTGTCAAATCATATTTATCCATTTATATATTTATGAATTCATTAAAAAAAATACTGGTTGTCGAAGATGAAAAAAGACTTGCCGAATTGCTCAAGGCTGGTCTGGAAGAACAGGGTTTTGTTGTCGACATAGCATACGACGGGTATATAGGGAAAAGCTTGTCTTTAAAAAACAATTACGATATGCTTATCATAGACATCAATTTACCTTTGATTAATGGCTATGATTTATGCAGGGATCTCAGATCCCGAAATAATGAAATCCCGATTATCATGCTGACCGCAATGTCTTCTCCGGACAATAAACTGGCTGGTTTTGAAGTCGGTGCAGACGATTACATCGTAAAACCATTCGACTTTAAAGAATTGCTGGCAAGAGTTAAAGTCTTCTTACGAAGGACAGCACCTCTTGAAAAAGTGGAAGATAGTATTATAAAAATTGACGATCTGGTAATTAACACTTCAAAAAAAATTGTTTTCAGAAATGGCCTGCAAATAGAATTAACCGCTAAAGAATACATACTACTCGAGTTTCTGGCAAAAAACAAAGGCACAGTAATATCAAGAATAGAAATTGCAGAAAAAATCTGGAGTTTAAATTTTGATACCGGTACCAACTACATCGATGTGTATATCAACTATTTGCGTAAAAAAATTGACAAAGACAGTCAGAATAAATTAATCCATACCAGAATCGGCCTGGGTTATGTATTGAAAGACCAAAATGAAGATCAATGAATATCAGAAATAAACTATTAATCCAGTTTTCACTTTTTGTAATTACTTTGTTGGGTTTTTTTTCTTTAGGTATTTTGTTGCTTTCTTCAAGTTACCGCAAAACAGATTATTACACCAGACTACAGGATAAAGCCAATACAACCGCTCAGCTCTTGCTGAATGTGGCTGAAGTGGACAATGAACTTTTGAAAATTATTGATAAAAACACCCAGGCATTATATCAGGAAAGAATCTTTGTGTTTAATGATAAAGACGACCTGCTCTATTACAATCCGCCGGAAGCCATTCCAATTAATAATAAACTATTGTTAAATCAGGTAAGGAAAGAAAAAAATGTCAGATTTAACGATAAGGAAAGAGAAGTGCTGGGCTTACTGTATCATTATAAAGGAGCAGATTATGTCATTATTATTTCTGCTTTCGACAAATACGGTTTGTCGAAAATCACTAATTTGAAAATCATCTTACTTGTAGGCTTCATTTCCTGCGTCTTGGCAACACTCATTTTAGGATACATTTTTGCCGGAAGAGCTTTGGCACCAATTTCTAAAGTTATCAGTCAGGTAAAAAATATCTCTGTGACTAATTTAAATCAAAGAGTTGATGAAGGGAATAAAAAGGATGAAATAGCACAGCTCGCCATTACTTTTAATCAGATGTTACAAAGACTTGAAGATGGCTTTATATTACAACGGGAATTTGTTTCAAATGCAGCTCATGAATTAAGAACTCCTTTTACGGTTTTATTAACCGAAGTAGACTACACCCTGATGCAGGAACGAGACCGGGAGTATTACAAAGAAGTGTTAACTTCATTATCAAGAGAGATTAAAAAACTCAGTAAACTTTCTAATGGTTTATTAGACCTTGCGCGCATTAGCTTCGACAAGTCAACTTTCAACCAAAAAACGATTAGAATTGATGAACTGATTGTAGAAACCTGTACTGCAATTATGACAGCGAATAGCGATTATAATATCAAGTTAAATTTTGATGCTTTACCGGAAAATGAAAAGCAATTAAATATTTTTGGCAATGAACTGTTGCTTTCCATTGCCTTTACCAATATCATTGATAATGCTTGTAAGTTCTCTTCTTTTAAAACAGTTCAAATTGACCTGCTTCATGAGAATACTGACCTGATAATTCGGTTTTCTGATAACGGTATTGGCATTCCTGAAGAAGATCTGCAAAAGATTTTTCAGCCATTTTATCGGGGAAAAAATTCCCACTTCATTTCAGGGTACGGAATTGGTCTGGCATTAACATTAAAAATCATTAACCTGCATAATGGTCACATTCAGGTAAAGTCAGTGCTAAACCAGGGATCTGAATTTAATGTAATTCTACCCAATTAACCCATTTTTAATCTTGTTCTAATCTCATCCTAATGGTATTTTAACCACATCCTAATGGTCTTCTAATACACATTAAATCATACAGATATATCTTTGTCATATTATTAATTTAATAATATTTATAATATATAATACTATGATAAAAGGGAAAAATATATTTATTACAGGGGGCGCTGGATTTATTTCAAACCGCCTGATAAAAGAACTGGTCAATCTAAACAAGATCACAGTTTTTGATAATTTTTATAGAGATACCTTGTCTTTTTCTGATATTGCTCAACATACCAATATTAAAATAATAAGAGGTTCGGTTCTGGATTTTGACCACCTGAAAGAATCAATGTCCGGAGCAGATATTGTAGTGCACGCTGCTGCCATTGCAGGTATTGACACAGTTATTAAGAGTCCTACTGCCACCATGCAAGTCAATATGATTGGTACGGCAAATGCTTTGGAAGCAGCAAAACAAAATAAGGTATCCGGCAGATTTATCAATTTTTCGACCTCAGAAGTCTTTGGCAATTATGCGTTTAAATCTACCGAAAAATGCAATACCAGCGTAGGAAGTGCCGGAGAAGCAAGATGGACTTACGCAGTAAGTAAACTGGCTGCAGAGCATTTATCTTTGGCTTATTTTCATGAATTTGGTCTTCCAACAGTCACCGTTCGACCCTTTAATGTGTATGGTGAAGGTCAAACAGGTGAAGGCGCACTCCAAATTTTTATAAAACGGGCTTTGGAAAATGAAGATATTCACATTTATGGGGACGGTAATCAGATACGTTCATGGTGTTATATAGATGATTTTATTGGGGGCCTGTTACAATGTCTGGAAAATCCGGCTGCCATTGGAGAATCCTTCAATATCGGAAATGCAAAATCAGTCCTTACCACGTATGGTCTGGCTCAAACCGTTTGCAGAGTCCTCCGTTCGAACTCAGAAATTGTCCACAAACCCGCCCTTTCTGCCGATATTGAATTAAGAATTCCATCAATAGAAAAAGCAATTAAAATATTAGGTTTCAGTGCAGAAACAAATATTGATGAAGGAATCGCAAAAACTGCCGCCTGGTTAAGAAATATGGTTTTGGTATAAAAATAAATTAAATGCTAAAACTTTCAAAACCATACCTTCCGGATGCTGCATTTGATCTTGTCAGTCAGGTACTGAAATCAGGCAATCTGGTTCAGGGACAGTATGTTAACCAGTTTGAACAAAAACTTGCCATTTACCTGAATACAGAACATGTTATCCTGGTATCCAGCGGAACCGCAGCACTTCACCTGGCTTTATTGGGCTTGGATATAAAACAAGGTGATGAAATCATAATTCCGGCATTTAGCTTTCCTGCTGTAGCCAATGCCGTAGAAATGGTAGGGGCAACACCGGTTTTTGTTGATATCGAATTAGACAATTATTGTATAGACGCTCAAAAAATAGAATCCAGAATAAACCGCCACACCAAAGCTATTATTCCGGTTCATGAGTTTGGATATGCAGCCGATATGGACGCCATTTTGGACATTGCACAACAAAATAGAATTCAAGTAATTGAAGACGCTGCTTGTGCCATAGGAACTACTTATAATGGCGTCAAAGCTGGAACTTTTGGTGACCTGGGATGTTTCAGCTTTCATCCACGTAAAATATTAACAACCGGTGAGGGTGGCGCTATTGTTACCAATAATACGATGCTGGCCGATAAAATCAGAAAGCTGCGCAACCACGGTATGTTTGCCCAAAATGGAAAGTTCGAATTTCAGATGGCCGGACTAAATTACAGAATGACAGATTTTCAGGCGGCACTCGGTCTTTCCCAATTGGATGAATTGGATGAAACTATTCAAATTCACAGAAAACAAGCCACATTGTATAATCATGCCTTCAGCAATGTAAGCAATATTGCTTTGGATAGCACCAAATCACATATCTGCCAAACCTATCAAACGTTTCATATCCGCTTTGACAATGAAATGTTCAGAGATGAAATTAAAAATGAATTATGGAATAACAACATCGAAAGCAATATCGGAGCCTATTCAATTCCACATCAGCCATACTACAAAAATAAATATCATTTTTCCACAAACGATTATCTGAATGCAAGCAAAGCTTACAAAGAGGGGCTGGCATTACCTGTTGGCAGACACCTCAGCGACCTGGATGTAAGTTTAATAGCGAATGTCGTAACACAAATGATAAACCATGGATTTCAGTAAAATTAAAGCCCCTGTAAGCCACGGAACAGGTCAGTTTGACAGTAATCTTTTCAGGTATTTTGGTAATAATATAGTGGTTGAAAGTGGCGTCCTTTTTTTTCATCCTGAAAACATATCAGTAGCAGATAAAGTATATATCGGGCACCAATCTATCCTCAATGGCTATTTTAAAGGGCAGTTAACAATCGGAGAAGGCTCCTGGATTGGTCAGCATTGCTTTCTGCACGCCGCCGGAACTATTTGTATTGGTAAATCTGTTGGTATTGGGCCATTCGTTAAAATTTTATCTTCACAACATCAGGACATCAATACAGAAATTCCTGTAATGTCAAATCCGCTTGATTTTGCCCCCGTTGTTATTTGCGACGGAGCCGATATCGGTATAGGCACCATTATTTTACCAGGTGTTACCATTGGTGAAGGTGCAATTATTGGCGCAGGAGCTGTGGTAAACAGAAATGTCATTCCATATTCAGTGTATGCTGGTGTTCCGGCAAAACTAGTAAGAAATCGTAAACGGCCATGAACATAGTTATTGCTGATTATGGCATGGGCAATGTAGGCTCTATTCTGAATATGCTTAAATATCTTGACATACAAGCAGTCATTACAGATGATCCCGCTACCTTGCGAAAAGCAGGTAAAATTATTTTACCTGGGGTCGGTTCATTTGACAATGGTATGAACAATCTGATCCAAACAGGACTGTATGACGCCCTGATGGAAAAGGCGCTGATTTCGAAAATTCCTGTTTTAGGAATTTGTCTGGGAATGCAACTGATGACCCATTCAAGCGAAGAGGGGGTATCAAAAGGTTTGGGATGGATCAATGCCAGTACTATTCGTTTTAACTTTAAGCCGGATAGTGGTTTAAAAGTGCCTCATGTTGGCTGGAACAGCGTACATCCTCAGCGTAAACATTCCTTAATTTACGGCATTGATGAATCCTCCAAATTCTATTTTGTCCATTCTTACTATGTTGTTTGCAATGAAAAGGAAGATTCTCTCTGTAAAACTTCGTTTGGTATCCCATTTGACACAATTATTGCAAGAGATAATATATTTGGATGTCAGTTTCATCCGGAAAAAAGCCATAAATTCGGAATGCAGTTATTTAAGAATTTTAATAATATCTAATTATGCTGCAAAATAGAATTATACCCTGCCTCCTGTTAAAAGATCGAAAGCTGGTAAAAACAGTTCGTTTCAAAGATGAACAATATATTGGTGATCCCGTCAATGCAATTAAAATATTTAATGAAAAGGAAGTAGATGAATTAATAGTTTTAGACATTTCTGAAACAAGATCTAAGACCGGTCCGGATTATCAAATGATTAAAACAATAGCAGACGAGTGTTTTATGCCGGTTTGCTATGGTGGGGGTATTTCTAATACCAGCCAAATGAGAGAAATCCTTAAAATTGGCATCGAAAAAGTAGTCCTGAATTCGGTACTGCACCATTGTCCGGAATTGATCACAGAAGCGGCACGTTTGTTTGGAAGTCAATGTATTGTGGTTTCAGTAGATGTTAAAATAAATTGGTTTGGTAAATATGAAGTTTGCTTTTTTTCCGGCACAAAAAAAACTAAGACAAGCTTATTCGACTACCTTAAGCAGGTAGAATCTTTGGGCGCAGGTGAGATTCTGATTAATAACATTAGCAGGGAAGGTACCTGGAATGGTTTTGACCTGGATTTATTAAAAAATACTGCTTCCAGCGTCAGCATCCCGGTTATCGCAATGGGTGGGGCAGGAAGTTTTCCAGATATCTTCGAAGCTTTGAAATTGGCAAAAGTTTCTGCCGTGGCAATTGGAAGTATGGCTGTTTTCCAAAAAAAAGGAATGGGCGTATTAGTAAATTTTCCCAAAAAAGAATTGCTGGACAAGCTTAATCAATTATAATTAAACAAACAATAAATGAAATGTACAAGGTGTATTTATGATAGTTCCATTCCTTATATTTTGTTTGACAGCAATGGAGTTTGCAATTACTGCCAGCAACATGATGCATTAAATACATTATATCCAATCGGTGAAGAAGGCCTCAATTACCTGAAATCACTGGCAGAAAAAATAAAAAAAGAACAAAAAAATAAAAAATATGACGTCGTCGTTGGCGTCAGTGGCGGTGCCGATTCATCCTATCTGCTGTATCTTACAAAAAAAGTATTGGGGTTAAGGGTACTGGCAGCTCATTTTGATAATACATGGAATTCAAAAATTGCAGTCGAAAATATCAAAAATGTCACGGAAAAACTAGAGATCGATTTATTTACCCACGTAGTGGATAATGAGGAATATAACGATATTTTTAAGTCCTTTTTAAAAGCATCTGTTCCCGACATTGACACGCCCAGCGACATTTCTTTGGCCACAGTGCATTATCTGGCTTGTGCCAAATTTGGCATAAAATATATTTTTGAAGGGCATTCTTTCCGGACAGAAGGAATTTCACCACATGGCTGGTTTTATATGGACGCAAAATATATTGACTCAATTCAAAAGATATTCGGAACAAAAAAAATTAAAACACTTCCCAATCTTTGGATGTCTAAATGGCTAAAGTGGATCATTTTTGACCGGATAAAAAAAATTAGACCCCTGTATTATATCGATTACAACAAAGAAAAAACCAAATCTTTTTTGACACAGGAATTTGGATGGCAATATTATGGTGGCCACCATATGGAAAACAGAACTTCCTATTTTACAAACAATTATTGGCTACCTCAAAAATTCGGATTTGACTTGCGCTATTGCGAGTTTTCAGCACTAATCAGGTCTGGGCAGTGGACCAGACAACAAGCCCTTGAAGCGATTCAGCTGCCCAAACCGTTTGAAAAACAAATACTGGAAGAAATGTTTAAAAGACTTCAGCTTACCCCGGATGAATTTGAAGATATCATGAAACAGCCTAACAAGTCATATCGGGATTATGCCACGTATAAAAAGACTTTTGAACGTTTTAAATGGTTTTTTTATATCTTATGCAAAGCAAATTTGGTGCCCCTCAGTTTTTATTTAAAATATACTAAAAACTATGAAAAACCACATAACTAAATCAGTTAAAGCATGCGTATATATATTGGGAATAAAGAAATAGCCGGATATTTCACTCGTCTTAAAGACGGTTTTGATAAAATTGAAGTCAAATCAGACTTATGGTTTCTAACAGGTAACAAATACTATAATAAAGACATCCATCCACTTTTAAAACTAAACCAAAAGCTGTTCTCTTATTTTAAAAAAAATAAAACTACCAAAAAGTTTCCACTGGTCATACCGGTTGTTTTTCTTTTGTTTTTAATACATTCCGCTATCTTTATTTATGCCCTCTTCAGGTATGATGTATTTATTTTAAATTCAGAACCATTTTTTAATTTTCAGGAAATCAGAATCTTAAAATTATTCAGAAAAAAAATAATTTTTGTTTTCCTGGGCACAGAAGCGCGGCCGGCATACATTTCAGGCAATAATATTCAGGGAAAGTATGCAACGGATGATACTTACAATCTCAAAAAATGCTTCAAAGAAACAAAATCCCAAATCAAATTAATTTCACTGATCGAAAAATACGCAGACCATATTATAAACCACCCTCCAACTGCACTGTTTCATAAAAAACCATTTATTGCCTGGTTGCATATTGGTTTTCCAAATGACACACCGTCTTTAAATACTGATCAAAATAATAATAAATCGCGAATTGTAAAAGTCCTTCACGCTCCTTCCAATTCTGTGTCCAAAGGGTCCGATAAAATAATGGAAATCATTACCCGACTTAGAAATGACGGTCTTCCAGTAGAATTTTTAAAACTTGAAAATGTCCCAAATGAAAAAGTGCTGGAGGAATTAAAAAAATGCGATTTTGTCATTGACGAATTGTACTCTGATATTCCGATCGGAGGTTTGGGCACAGAAGCTGCTTTTGCCGGAAAAGCAGTGATAAACGGCGGATATTATGCTGATAAGATCTCCCACGACTACCCTGAATGTTCAATACCGCCTTCATGTTTCACTTCGCCTGAAAACCTCGAACACCATATCCGGGAACATATTTTAAACAAACCCTTTCGCATCGAACAGGCAAAAAAACTGCAGGAATTTGTAACTGAAAAATGGGACAGTGCTTCTATTGCCAAAAAATATATGAAAATAATTCAAGGCAGTATACCGCCTGAATGGCTGTACGACCCCTTCCAAATTGAATACTTTACCGGATATGGTATTCATAAAAACAAGTTACAACTTTTTTTAAATCAATACATTTCCAAATTTGGTACGGCCGCTCTTTTCCTGGATGACAAACCTTTACTCAAATATCGGATTCTATCTTTTACAAAATGCCAGAAGGTATAAATGATATTAAAGCAATTCCTTCGCGATATTAGCATTTACAGTGTATCAGGTCTGCTGGTCAGAATGATTTCATTTCTGCTTATACCAATCTATGTTCGCGTACTGGCCACAGAAGATTATGGAATTATCGATTTAGTTACTTCGATTTCCTATTTTTCCGGGGTCTTAATATCTTTTGAGATATATCAGGCAATAGCTCGTTTTTTTCCGGAATCCGATAAAAAAAATAGAATAATGTACGCATCAACCGGACTATATTTTATGCTGTTCGTATTTTTATTATTGGCGTTCCTTTTAAACTTATTTGCTACGCCCTTAAGTAAGTTTATTTTTGGGATTTCTGGGAAAGAACAGGTTTTATTATATGCGGGGGTCACTTTATTTATAAATTCTGCCTTTAATTACTTTCAGACAATTCTCAGATATACACTGCAATCTATCAGATATTCCTTAAGCAATATTCTTCTTTCAATTTCGACTATTGCCTTTTCCATCTATTTTGTAGTAGTTTGTAATTTTGGACTTGAAGGTGTTTATATGGGGCAGATTTTTGGTGGGGTCTTAGGTTTAACATTGGCAATTTATTACAATTCCCACTATATTTCAATATCTTTTAGCTTTAAAGCTTTAAAAAAGTTACTATATTTTAGTTTCCCTCTTATTTCTGCCGGAGTTGCCATGTATGCGCTGATCTACATGGACAGGGCATTGATTCAGCATTTTTTATCATTGTCTGACTTGGGAATTTACGGTGTTTGTTTTAGAGTTGCTTCCATTCCGGTCACAGTCATGGGCTTTATCAGTGCTTCTTTTATTCCGGTTGTTTATAAAGCATATATGGAAGAAAACACAAAAAAGGAGCTTGAAATAATTTATCGTTTTACTTTTTTATTTGGGTGTTTGGCCATAACATGCATTAGCATTTTTTCGCACGATATCCTAAACCTGATGACTACTCCGGAATATGCTGCCGGATTTAAAGTAATTCCTTTTCTTTTACTGTCAGGATTTTTACTTCAGTTTTCTACCATGTTCCTGGGTCTTAATCTTATAAGTAAAACGAAAATCACGGCATTTATTTATGTTTTAGGATGCGTACTTAGCCTTTTTCTCAACTTTTGGCTGATACCTGTTTTCGGCATTTTAGGTGCAGGCATTACAAGTGCACTGATATCCTCTGTTATCCTATATTCGCAGTTTTATTTTTCTCAAAAATACTTTTATGTTCCGTTTAATCTTCGGCCTTACTTTATTGGTTCTATAGTATCCGGCCTTTTTATTTTTCTGACCCTTTTTGTGCCGGAAAACAGCAAAGAAATTGATTTTCTTACCAAAATAGCCATAACGACCCTATACCTGATAACCATGTTGCTTTTTTTATTTTCAAAACATCTTTGGCAAATAACTTCAAAATTCAGGCCCACTCTCTAGAAAACTTTGATTTTGTCCCAATATTCTTCAACATCGTTATTGAAGTTCAATATATTTATAAGCCAGCCTTAATAGATATCGTTAGCTTTTTTATCATTTAAAGTGATACCTGACATATGTGAAAATAAAACTGAGATCCCATATATAAAATAATTGACATCGGGTGCCTCACACTTTTCTAAGCTACATTCTCTTCCAAAAAAATATTGTGCAAGCTTTTGATGCACTATTATAATGATTTAATATTTCTAAATCACCGAATTAACCGGTCTATACCCATAATTGGTAGCACATAACATAAATATTAATATCACAGTAAAAGCAAAATAATACAATTTTTTACTCCTTTAAGAACAAATAATATTAATAAACAAAATTAACTAACCAACAAAATTCCCTAATTTAAATTACCCTTTCTGATTTTACTCCAAAACAAAGAACAGCTTGCCCCGTTTATTTTAAAACAAAATTGAATATGCCATTAGAAGTTTTATTTCAGAATTTTGAAAGATATATATCCCTTTCTGCAGAGGAAAAATTAGTGGTAGAAACATTCCTTTTACAAAAAAGCTTACCAAAAAAATCAATAATCCTTCATGAAAATCAAATCAGTTTTAACGCTACTTTTGTTTTGAGCGGTTGCCTCAAAGCATATACCATCGATAATAATGGTTTTGAACATATCATTCAATTTGCACCATCAGATTGGTGGGTCACCGATATGTATTCGTTTATTACACAGAAACCAGGCAATATATATATTGAATCCATTGAACCATCGTCCATAGTTCAACTTTCCAGAGCTGACCAACTTCGTCTTTTTGACAAAATTCCCCGGTTTGAAAGGTATTTTCGCATTATTACTGAAAATTCACTCGTGGCATTCCGTAAACGCCTCATGGACAATTTGAGTTTGTCCGCAGCCGAAAGATACGAAGGCTTCTGTAGTCGGTATCCTACACTCATAACGAAACTGCCACAAAAACTGGTCGCCTCTTACATTGGTGTGACGCCTGAATTCCTGAGTAAAATGAAAGCCGCAGAAAAGAAAAAAAGAAAAACAGACGATTTTCTTAATTTAGGTTAAGGAATTTAATGAAAGAACACCAGTATCTTTGTGGTGTCATAATTAAATTAAGGTTATTAACAATAAAACTTATTCTTCAAATTCTGATATTAAATAGGTTAAAATGGACAGAAAAACATTTCTTCATAAAGGACTGCTCGGCACCGGAATAGTAATCGCTTCCCGTCTGGGTGCAGATCTCATTAAAAACGATATAGAAGAACTCAAAATGCTCAGACCATTTACGGATAATTCTATTGGATTTAATCACCTTCCAAATACAAAATCAATAATCATGGAAAATACAGTATTACATAAAGCAGACACCAGAGGCCACGCCAATCACGGCTGGTTGGATTCCCGTCACACGTTTAGTTTTGCAAATTACTATAATCCCGATCGCATGCATTTCGGTGTGCTTCGCGTACTGAACGATGATATAGTGAGCGGAGGTATGGGCTTTGGCAAACACCCGCATGATAATATGGAGATTATTTCTATTCCACTTGAGGGTAATCTCGAACACCAGGACAGCATGGGAAATGTTGCGGTTATACGTAATGGTGATATTCAGGTGATGAGTGCTGGTACAGGAATCCAGCATAGTGAAAAAAATAAAAGCCAGGTAGATGATGTCAAATTCTTGCAAATATGGCTTTTCCCGAATAAAAAAAATGTGACACCACGCTACGACCAACTGACACTGAAACCAGAAGACAGACATAACAAACTGCAGCAAATCCTGAGCCCGGATCCAAACGATGAAGGGGTATGGATTCACCAGGATGCGTGGTTCCATCTGGCCAGTCTGGATAAGGGCAATAAACAGGAGTATCAAATTAAAAAGAAAGGGAATGGCGTATATGCCTTTATAATAAGCGGTCAGGTGACTATTGCAGGACAACAATTATCGTCCCGCGATGGTTTGGGTTTATGGAACACGGATTTAATTAAAATCGAAGCGCAGACCAATGCCGAGATTTTGCTTATGGATATTCCTATGTCGGTGTAAGCGCATTGATGTAATTCAGTATGTTTGAATGTTGTTCTGTAAAAATAAAAGTCATTAATTTAAACCCTGTACTTCAATGATGGTATTCTTAATCGGAAGATTAAAAATGTTTGCATGATCTGGTTTTTGATACCTTTTTGCCCATGTATTAATTTCTGCAACAGGCAAAGTAATTATGAATAAGGTACGGATTAGATAAACTGAATCACATAATATTGAACCTGATTAATAATTTCCTTTCACTTATTTAAACCATTATTTTTTCAAAAATAAATCAAAATGAAAATATTAGCCTTTGGCGCAAGTAACAGCGCTAATTCAATCAATAAAAAACTGGCAACGTATGCCACCACTTTTTTCGATAAGGAAGAGATTGAGATTATTGATTTGAATGATTTTGAAATGCCATTGTTTTCAGTAGACAAAGAAGCTTCTTTGGGGTATCCGCCCGAAGCCATTCAGTTTACTGAAATGATAAGCAAGGCTGATCTTCTGATTCTTTCTATGGCCGAACACAATGGCACCTATACCACCGCATTTAAAAATATTTTTGACTGGGCATCCAGAATTCAGCCCAAAACTTTCCAAAACAAACCCATGTTGCTACTGGCGACATCGCCGGGAGTTAGAGGGGGTAAAGGTGTATTGGAAGCAGCAAAAACCAGATTTCCTTTTCATGCCGCCAATATCCTGGAAACCTTTTCATTACCCGAATTTAATAAAAATTTTGACAACAAAGAAGGCATAATAGAAACTTCATTGCGTCAGCAATTTTTGGATATCATCACCAGCATTAAAACGAATATGGCAAACTAATACCTGTTAGTGTATTTTTATTACCGTTGATGTATACCCTCTTTTACCTGAATTCCACGATAAAATATAATTTCCGGCCGGCAAATCTGACAAAGAAATAACAATACCCTCGCGGAAATCTGAATTTAGAATTATGGTTTTAACAATTTTTCCTCCTGTATCTTTAAGCTGGACGTTGGATATTATATCTTTATCTTTAAATAACACAGTGATCACATCATGCGTCGGGTTCGGATAAATAACCATTCCATTCCCGACAACATCGGAGGTGAACGTCGACCTGCTGATCTGCCATGCCTGACCTTCTAAAATACATCCGTTGGAATCAGTAATGATAACCTGATATATTCCGCCAACATCAATACTGAGATCTTCAGTATTTACGTCTAATAGCGATCCATCCAGCAACCATGCATATTCATAAGGTGGCTTACCCCCTTCTGCATGAATGTCAATAAGTGCATTTTCCAGGCTGCTAAAAACCACTCGAATACTATCTTCAACCAACTTAATGGCTTCAGGCTGCGTCACTTCATACACTTTTTCTGAAGTACAGTGGTTTTTATCGGTTACAAAAAGAATGTAACTTCCGGTCGCAAGTGAATCCTGATTTAGTTCTCTGGATCCGGTATTCCATAAAACCTCATACGGCATTGTTCCCCCTTTGATATCTGGCAAAATTTGCCCCATTTGCTCCCCTGCACAAGCATTGGATTGAACCATCCCGGAGATACTGATTTCATCCGGCTGTTCCAGCGTGAGTGGTTGTATAAGTTCACAACCGGACCCGTCCGTTATAGTAACAAAATAATTACCCCCGGTAAGGTGTGAAACCTCGGCGCCATCACTTCCCTCTGACCACTGGTATTGGTATGCCCCGCTTCCGCCAATAGCCAGTAATGAAATGACACCGGTGGAGTCCCCGAAACAAAGAGGTACTGTATAGGTAGGATTTGCAGCGATTTGGGCTGGTTGGTAAATAGTGATCTGATCCTCCCACGCACAGCCTGAACCATCAGTCGCTGTCACTGCATACATACCGGCAGCAAGCCCACTCACGTTTTCCCCCTCCTGTCCATCCGACCATTTTACTACATATGGCTCCAGTCCACCGGTAAGAAGAACTGACGCGCTCCCATCTTTTAAGCCAAAACAGGAAGCATTACTTTGTGTTTTTGTGGCAGCAAGTGTACACCCAAAATCAAGGCATGAAATAGTCTGAACCAATACCGCTGCTATACATCCTTCAGCATCGCTGACTTGTACAATGTACTGTTCATTACCTGGTACAGCACCGTCCAGGCCTTGCCCTTCAAATATATATGGACTTGTGCCTCCGGTTGCTTCTGGTCTTAATATGACCGCACCCTTGCTGATACATTCCTGATTAACCAGCATATTTAACCGCTCCCATGCCGGTTCATGATCAAGTATTTCAATATTAAGTTTGCCGCTTTGATGCCGGTTGTGTAACACTTTTGATCCTATTTGTAAAAAATAGGTTTCACCGGCTGTAAGTTGATCAATGTGCACATACCCATTGCAGTGATGTACTCCCTGTTCACAATATACTGTCTCCAAATTACCACAACTCCCTCGGTATATTGACACTATATTTTCAAAATCAGATTTTACTCTGATATAAACTTCATGATTATCTGGTGCCACAAATGAAAACCAGATATCATCCTGGATATAAACCGCACACGCTGGTCGTTGGCCGGAAAATCCAGCTCCTGTATTGATAAAATCCGTACTTCGCTCATTAATGGTAAGGGTATGTGAAGCCATACAATCAGTATTTTGTACTGCCGGTAAATCCTTCATCTTTATTTCCGGGCAAACCTGTCCTTCAAGCAAAGCAAAATAACCTGTAATCTGAATAAAATAAGTTTGGCCTGCCACCGCATTTTTAATGTCAGTTTGTTGCCCTCCAAAATCAGAACTTAACTCAGATAATTGGCTGCATTCTCCCGAATAAACAGCTATTACATCCGCAAAATCAGCGTGACTGAAAAAAGTATAATCACCATCAGTTTCCGGAGTAAATGAAAACCAGATATCGGCCCTGGATCTTAAGTTGGTGGCAGGCAGGGGCCCGTCAATGCCGGCTTTAATATTTACGGTTTTGTGACATGGAGCATTGACCATCAGGGGCGTAGCCCTGCTGCAAATATCTTCGTACGGAACAGCTACATTATCCGTTTTCTTCGATAAACGAACACATCCCGAACCTCTATCCAATCCAAATTCTGCCTGAGTACCATAAATTCGTATGATAAATTGATCGCCTGAGCCGGCAGTATAAAATAAATTTTCCCCTTTGAAACCATACTCATCTTTGTTTATCCTGTGCAGGAGCGTATGATTTTCACAACTGCCGGTAAAAAGTTCTAAATTATCATTAAATCCACTTTCAGTAAGCAATTCATAACTGCCCGCTTCAGCAGCTGTAAAGGAATAATACAAAATACCGGTTTGACCGGAATGTAGCATATCAAATTCATCATCACGTAAAGCGACTTGATTATCAAATGAAATACAGTCTGATTCCGGAATAAGCGGAAGTGCTTTGTCACATCGGTCATTGATATTGCCTTGCCCGGTTATTTTTACATTATCAAATCCTACCCACCATGCCCAGCCACCATCGTTATATTCCCATATAAGTCTGATAGAATCGGCCCTGAAAGAAGATAGATCTATAGTGTCTTTTTTGGATTGACTGACATTGGGTCCTCCAAAATCGCCATTATAAGTTTTTACAGGCGTCCATTCCTGTCCATTGTCAACATACAGCTGAAGATATTCACTCGCCTCATAAAACCTGAAAATTAAATCATATGTAAGCTGATAGGATGCAAACTCAGCTGCATTAAATACCGGGCTGTACATCCGTATTTTTGATAGTGGCGCCGTTTCTCCAAGGGCGTCATCATTAAAAAAGGCAAAACAGGTGCCATCAATAGAAGTGCCGTCTTTGAACAAACTATATTGCCAGTTATCTGATCCATGCAATATCTCATTCGACCATCCCTCAGGCAACCGGCAATCGTTGAATGTCTCTCCAAGAATAATTTTCCCTCCATTGGCACCGGTGACTTTTATATTATCAATAGCAGCCCACCAACCCCATTGATTGTCATCATCATATTCAATGATAATGCGCATACTGTCCGATGCTATAAAACTCAGGTCAGATTTCATATCAATAAAATCAGTAAATTTTACCCCGCTGAAATTATTGCCCTTAAATTCCCGAATAACGTGTTCCTTTTTACCATTATCAATAATAATCCGCATAAACTCCGTTTTGTCCCGTCGGAAATGAACCTGAGCCTGGAAAATTATATTGCTGAAATTGCTGCCATCAAAATAATCGGAAATGACACGCAATTTAAATGCCGGCGTTTTATCTCCGGTAAGGTCGTCATCGATATACAGCATACAACTGCCATTTATAGAAAGACCCTCCGCTTTGGGATTCGCAGGGATACCAACACCCCATTTTACATTCTGATTTCCGGACAAAGTGTAGGTCCACTGCTCAGAAAGGTTGCAGGTATTAAAGTCTTCCAAAAACAAAACCTCTTGTCCGAAAATAATACCAGAAAAAGAAAAAATAATACAATTTATTAAAAGTGTCCGCAACATATACACTCAATTTATTTTGCATTGTAAAAATATACAAGTTTTTTCTATTTTACTTAAAATTGTAATAAATTGCCTGAAATTTTGTGTATTCATTTATGGCAGGATTAAAACCTTTTTTACCTTCTGATTCCATGCCCTGGAACAAAAAAAGGGCAATTCATTTTTTCAGGCGCCTGGGCTTGGGCGGATCTCCCGTTCAAATCCAACAGGCACTGGCTTCTGACCCGGGCAATTTTATTGAAAACACCCTGAATGCCATTAAATCAAGAGCGTTACCAACGCCTCCGGTATGGGCCAATTACACAGCAGCAGATTATGAGGCATTAAATAACGATGACCTCAAGTTTGACCACAGAGATGAACTTTTCGACAGTATTTATACTGACATGATCAATGATGGATTGCGGACAAAATTATTTCTTTTTTGGCATAATCACTTTGTGACTGAGCTGCAGGTATATGATTGCAATAAATATTTATGGAACTATTACACGCTTCTGAATACGTACTGTCTTGGAAATTTTAGGCAATTTGTCTCAGAAATAGGCAAAAGTCCCGCCATGCTGGTTTACTTGAACGGCAATCAAAATGAAGTGGGTAAACCCAATGAAAATTATGCACGGGAGCTGATGGAATTATTTACGCTGGGGGAAAATAACGGATACACTCAAAATGATGTTGTTGAAGTTGCCCGGGCATTAACGGGTTGGAAATGCAGCCAGTATTCCTGCAATGACGTAACTTTTAATGCAAACAAATTTGACAATAAAAATAAAACAATTTTTGGTAAAACAGGAAATTGGGGGTATAATGATGTCCTGAATCTAATTTTTACTGAAAGAAAAAACCAGGTAGCCTTCTATATCTGTCAAAAAATATATAAAAACTTTGTTTACCACACCCCGGATCAGCAATTTATCACAGAACTTTCCAACGTCTTTATTCAAAGCAATTGGGAGCTTTTACCTGTTTTTAAAGCCTTATTCAAAAGTGAACACTTTTTCGAAGATGCCCTGATTGGCTCCATTATTAAAAGTCCTTTAGAGTGTTTGATGGATATCACCAGAATGAGTGGAATCGCACAAACTAATCTCACGGAAAGATATTCTACCTTCAGATATGGATCTTCCAACCTCGGAATGGACTTGTTTAACCCCATCAATGTGGCCGGATGGCCGGGCCATCACGAATGGATTAATGAAAACACCCTGACCCAACGTTGGAATTATTGTAAAACCATCATATCGACTTTAAGCAATCAAACCAATAGGGAAAGCCTCAGAAATCTGGCGATCAGCCTGGTCACTCCAAACATTAATGACCCCGATCTGATTACAAAAGCACTAACATTACATTTTATCGGTAGAGAACTGGAACCGTCACTGCACGATGCTGCCCTTTTATACCTGAAAGGGGATATTCCCCAAAATTATTTTGATGACAAAACATGGAACCTCAACTGGAATGAAGCACCCTTTCAGATAGCCAATTTACTGGTTTTTTTAGTGAAGTTGCCCGAATTCCAATTAGCTTAATCAAAACGGAAGATAGTTATGTGCCGCAATAATAAAAAATCAAGACCCGGTAAAAGCCAGATGAATCCGAATGAACATGAAAAGGATCATCTAAAGTGGACCAGAAGGGATTTTTTACAATCTGCCGGTTTATTTTCAGCAGGTTTAGCGGCAACTTTGAACGGGCTACCCGTCTATGCCATGGGTACACCACAGTTATTGGCGCCATTGGCTATGCTGAATACCGACAGGGTGCTTGTGCTCATTCAAATGCGCGGTGGCAACGATGGTTTGAATACAATTATTGATCGGTTTAACAGCGAATATTACAATCTTCGGCCAACCATTGCTGTCACTGAACCCAACCTGTGGGCCCTCACCGAAAAAACGGGAATGCCAAAAACCATGCTCGACCTTAAACCCATGTGGGAAGAAGACAAAATGAAAATCATCCAGAATGTAGGTTACCCCCATCCGAATTATTCTCACTTCAGGTCTTCCGATATTTGGGCTACAGCATCCGACAATGATGAATATACTAAAACAGGCTGGATAGGCAGATATATTGACTACGATATGCCAGCTTTTATTGATGCACAACCCACCGTCCCACCTGCAATGCAAATTGGAGTGCAGACAGATTTGGTTTTTCAGGGCGCCAATACCAATCTGGCACTCGCTATTTCCAGTCCGAATGAATTTTATAAATTAGCCGTTTCCGGTCAATTGTATGATCTGGCATCGTTGCATGATTCTCCTGCCGAAAGAGAACTTTCTTTTGTCAGACAAGTGGCAAACAGTGCTTTCCGGTACAGCCAGTCTATCAGTGAAGCTTATAACAGAGGCCGAAATGAAGCCAATTACCCGGATAATTACCTTGCTCAACAATTGGCCATTGTAGCCAAACTAATAAAAGGAAATCTCGGAACAAAAATTTATATGGTATATATTGATGGTTTTGACACACACGCCAATCAATACACGAACCATTTAAATCTTTTGAACAGATTGGCAACGTCCGTAAATGCCTTTTATCAGGATCTTTCTAAAAAGCAAATGGACGATAAAGTACTGGGTATGACTTTTTCAGAATTTGGGCGAACTATTTATGAGAACGGATCTCAGGGAACGGACCATGGGACCAGCGCACCGATGATGATGTTTGGAAAAGGTATAGGAAAAGAGATTGTGGGAAATGCGCCCGACTTGATCAATACCGACCAGTATGACGACCCCATATTCGGTATTGATTTCAGAGATGTATATGCCACCGTACTTCAAAGCTGGTTTGGATTGGCTCCTGAAGTATCTGATTTTATTATTGGTAAAGATCGTAGTCCAATCGATGGACTATTACCGGTTAAAAATCCGCCGGTAGGCTCTGAAGAAATAGGAGCATTGCTTGGCCATAAAATAAATGCTGAAAACAATATGTTACAGTTTCATTATTCTATACAGAAAAACGGACCTGTAATCCTGGAAATTTTAAATAACTCGGGTCAGGTAATCAGATCCCTCGTTGATGATTTTAAAATGGTTGGTTCTCATACCTTTAGTATCGATATCAAAAAATATCATTTAAAACCCGGAACTTATTTATACCGCTTGAAAACCGGCGGAAAAGTGTATCAAAGGGATTTGGAAATTTTTTAATCATCGAAGTAACCGGAATGCTTCCGCCGGCACCTCTGTTTTTTCATGTTGTACCAATTGTTTTACCAATAAACCGGTAGCAGCCGCAAGAGAAACACCAAGCATGGCATGGCCGCCCGCTACGGTTACATTCGAATGCAGATGACTGTTGCCTATGTAAGGCAATCCGTCAGGGGAACAAGGCCTTAACCCCGTCCATACTTTTTCAGCAGACGGCATGGCCAGATGTAGATCCGGATAATACTTATTAGCGGCACGTATTATTGGCTTCACACGATTCATATTGATATTTTGATTGATACCCCCTAGTTCCATCGTTCCACCCACCCGAAGTTCATTTCCCAAAGGCGTCATCGCTACTCTGTCATCTACCAGAATGGCAGGATGAATAAGATTATTTTTTATACCATCAAAAGTGGTACTGTAACCCTTTCCCGCCTGAAGAAGCAGATTTAATCCCAGTTGACGCCCTAATATTTCCAGCCAGGCACCCGGGGCAACTACGATATGATCGCAATTAATTTTACCCCGGTTTGTTAACACAGATGTAACTTTTTGGTGGCCTGTTTCAAATCCTTGCACTTCGTTATTTAAATGCACATTAACCCCCATATCCATCGTTTTGGCATATAAACTTTTCATCATTCTCCCGGGATGTAAATGGCAATCTGCAGGAAAATAAACGCCCCCAAAAACGTCCACTTCAGTGGCTGGCTCCATATCCTGCACTTCTTTTTTGGATAATATAGTAGCTTCCATTCCTAATTTCAAAGCCTCTTCAGCCAGCATGGCTTCATGTTTTGCTGTTTGAGCCGACTGATAAAGCATCAGGCATCCCTTGGTTTGCAGTTGGAAATCATGATTTAATGTACGGTCGAGGTCCAGCATCAGCTGCCTGCTTAACTGTAACAAATTGTAAAGGTGGGGTGCATTTTGAGATACCGTTTTTTCATTCGCTCTTAAATAAAATTTTAACCCCCATTTCATCAATGAGGTGCTTAACCGGGGTTTTATATAAAATGGGCTGTTAGAATGCAACATCCATTTTAATCCCTGTGCCACAATTCCGGGCGAAGCCAGCGGTATAAAATGACTGGGAGAAATGTACCCTGCATTACCAAAAGAACAGTTATTTGTTCCATCTCCCCGATCTATGATATGGACATCATGACCTTCTTTCCTAAGAAAATAGGCACTGGTAAGACCTGTAACACCTCCTCCGATAACGACAATCTGCATATAATGTTAAATTAAATCACTTGAAATCCCCCGGCATAAGGGTCATCATTCGGATCAACAAGGATGGTATTATATCCATAAATTTTTGCCCAACCCTCAATGCCCGGTATTATCCCGGAATAGGCACCTACATTGGTAATGCCTTCTATTGTTCCTTTAAAAATGCTTCCGATATAACTTTCATGAATAAAGGCTTCTCCGGGCTTCAGCCTTCCCTGTGCATACCATTGAGCCATTCGGGCAGATGTACCGGTGCCGCATGGTGATCTGTCAATGGCTTTATCGCCATAAAAGACGGCGTTCCTGGCTGTTGAAGAAGGATCAATACACTTACCTCCCCATAAAATATGACTGCATCGATTAATTTCAGGTATTTCAGGGTGCTCAAACGTGTATTTGGAATTAATTTCATTTCTGATTGTCCTGCTCCAGGATATAAGTTGCTCTGCCTTGTAATTTTCAATTCCACCAAAGTTTTTTTGAGGATCAATAATGGCATAAAAATTCCCCCCATATGCCACATCTGCTGTAAGTTCACCAAGTTCCGGGCAATTTACCCTTAGTCCTTCTTTATATAAAAATGATCCGACGTTTGTCAGTTTGACTGAGGATACTTTACCGTCTTCTCCCTGTTGATATACGACATGTACCTGTCCTGCAGGTGTTTCCATCCTTACTTCACCGGCTACTTTGGGTATTATAAGTCCTTCCTCAATGGCAATGGTAATTGTACCGATAGTACCATGTCCACACATAGGCAAACAACCACTGGTCTCAATAAACAATACGGCAACATCATTATTCGGATCATGAGGGGGATATAATATACTGCCACTCATCATGTCGTGACCTCTTGGTTCAAACATCAGACTTTTGCGTATCCAATCATAGTGCTTCAGAAAAAAAGCACGCTTTTCTACCATATTATTTCCTTCCAAATGCGGCCCGCCACCGGCGACTACGCGTACCGGATTCCCGCATGTATGGGCATCAATACAAAAGAATCGCTTTTTTTGCATCGGTCAGATGGTTTTCCTGGTATATTCTCCGTTTACTTTTCTCAGAATTCCAAGTGGATTCTGCCCCTTTAATTCATCCGGCAAAACACCATCCGGACAATCCTGAAAACAAACCGGACGAACCCATCTTTTAACCGCGTCCATTCCCACTGAGGTAAATCGTGCGTCAGTAGTAGCCGGGTATGGCCCCCCATGTACTGTAGCATTCCCAACTTCTACACCCGTAGGTACTCCATTGAAAACGACCCTGCCCGCAACCAGCGGAGCAATATCCAATATTTCCGGATGTGTGGCAAGATCATGGTCAGTACACATAATAGTAGTGGTCAACTGTCCTTTAAGTGTTTTCCATATTTCCTTCATCTGGTTGAAGTGATCACAAACGACAATCATAGAAAAAGGACCGAATATTTCGCGGTACAGATCGGGATGGTTAAGAAAAACAGCCCCGTTTACTCTTGCAAGAACGGAACTGGCTACCATGTCTCCTCCGGCATGTGCGTGATACACGGTTTCTACTCCCTGATGTTGCAGGACCATTTCCAGACCATTAAAATAGTTTTTATAGATCCCTTCATGCAACATTTTAAATGAAGGAATCATAGACAATTCCAGTGCAAGCATGCTGGTAAAGTGATTCAGTACACTACTTTTAACACCAAGTAAAATTCCGGGATTGGTGCAAAACTGGCCAACACCCATAGTTATTGAAGTCGCATACGCCCTGGCTATTTCAGGAGCCCGGTGTAGCAATGCATCTTTCATCAATAGCACAGGATTCGTACTACCCATTTCAGAAAAAACAGGTATAGGTACTTCCCTTTGCTGGGCATAGTCAAATATAGCTCTTCCACCGCTAAGACTCCCGGTAAAGCCAACTCCGGAGGTAAGTGGATGTTGTGTCAGCATTTTACCAATTTCAAAGGAATGCCCTTCCACAAGTTGAAAAACATGAGGATGAATAGCGCATTTGGATATGGCACGCTGAATAGCCGATGCAACTAAATGAGACGTACGAGGGTGCGATGGATGGCCCTTGACAACAACAGAACAACCTGCTGCAAGCGCAGACGCAGTATCCCCACCAGCTGTCGAATATGCCAAAGGAAAATTGGAAGCCCCAAATACTACAACTGGGCCTAAAGACATCATCATTTTACGCATATCGGGTTTGGGCATAGGCTTACGGTCAGGTATTGCTGTATCAATGACAGCCTCAAGCCATGACCCTTCAGCCACCAAATCGCCAAAAGCAATCAATTGCCCGCAGGTTCGTGCCCGTTCACCCGAAAATCGGGCCACTGGAAGATTGCTTTCCTCTGAGGCCGTTTGTAACAATGCATCACCAAGTAACTCGATTTCTTCGGCAATAGTATACAAAAATTCCTTTTTTATGGCGCCAGGCAATTTCCGATAAGATAAAAATGCTTCGTAAGCCTGGTCCATGACTTTATTTATGGCACTGATCATTGTAATTCATTGTTATATGATGGGTAATACCGGCCTTTTATTCCTGGCATCGGATATTATTTTTTCAATAGCCATTTTTTCTTCCCCAACCAATGGCAACCTTGGGGCGCGTACATATTCACTTCCTATTCCTTCCATTTTTTCGGCCAGTTTAATGTATTGTACCAATTTAGGGTGAATATCGAGTTCCAACAGGGGTAAAAACCACCGGTAAATTTCTAAAGCTTCAGCATATAAACCATGTTGAATTAGTTTATAAATGGCCACAATCTCCTTAGGGAAAGCACAAACCAATCCGGCAACCCACCCATCAGCACCCATCAGAAGCGATTCCATAGCCAGCGTATCGACCCCACATAAGATTTTTAACCGGTCACCAAATTGATTTTTAAGGCGGCTTACGTTTGATATATCTCTGGTGGACTCTTTTATGGCTTGTATATTTTGGCAGGATATCAATTTTTCAAACATAGCTAAGGTCACCTCCGTTTTGTAGTCAATCGGATTATTGTAGATCATTATTGGCAAATCGGTTGAATCGGCAATGTTCTTAAAGTAGCTTACGCACTCTTGAAAATCAGGGCTATATTGCATGGGAGGTAAGATCATCAGTCCCTGCGCACCCCATAACCTGGCCAGATCAGCTTGCCGGACAGCCGCCCTGGTAGATCCTTCTGCAATGTTTAATATTACGGGTACGCGGCCGTTTACCTTTTCTACAGTGAACCGGACCAATCGCTCCTTTTCTGTTTCTGTAAGCGTACTTGCCTCTCCGAGAGTGCCACCCAAAATGATACCGTTAACGCCTGCGTCCAGCTGAACCATCAGGTTTCTGTGACTCATATCCAGGTCTAACACATCCTCCTGATCCAATTTTGTTGTAAGTGCGGAAAATATACCTTTCCAGTGAATCATTTTTGAAGTAAATTTTATGCAAAATTAAAACTTCAAAATTAGGATAAAAACTGTACTAAACCAATTAAGTGATGCTTTTCCTCACCAACAATATTTAAAAATATTTTACGACCGGTCAGAATAGATTTCAAGTGGTTCAATCCAAAACAACGACTCGTTTTAATATGTAGGAATCACTGTAATCTTTTATGGAAAAATAATAAACACCCGGATTAATTTCGTTGAGGAGTAGACTGTTGAATCCATTGTTAATTATAAAATCCCTGCATAAACTGCCATTCATATCCAATAAAAGTAGCCTCGTTTTTTCTCTGCCATCAATAGGGTACCATTCAACATTAAACGGCAAATTATTATTAACAGGTACAGGAGAAATTTTAAATATTTGATCCGTATTGCTTATTCGCTCCACCCGCACCGGAGAAAATGAAAATGATTGATCAAAATCGTTTATCTTAAGTCTGAAATAATTAAATCCTGTAACGGCATCTTTATACGTATAAGAATAATAAGAACCCGCAGAAGATGAATTATTGGCCAAAATGGTGGTCAAATATGAAAAATGAATGCCATCTGTGCTGGTTTCAAGCTCAAAGTGAGAGGTATTGGTCTCTGTTGCTGTCCGCCAGTAAATGACAATTTCTTTGTTTTTAATAATTTCTGTGCTGAATTCGGAAAGATTTACAGGCAATACGCGGGCAGACTCCGGCGCACCTGCATTGATCCAATCCCTGATTTTAATAACATTGATTTCCGCCATTGGCTGTAAGTTAACCAGCATTGGCTCACCACATACTCCGGCATTAGCTATCTTTTTGTACAATAAACTTTCAGATGCCATATATTTTTTCAGAATGGGCTCTTCACATATCGATTGCGCCGTTTTTGATTGCATGCTTAGATAACTGTCAAAATTCCAGTTGTTGGGTCCTGAATGACAGCTCTGGCATTTACTTACGGTAAATACGTCTTTGATTTCTTCGAAAACAGGGATACATTTTTCTGGTGCCCCCGAATCAATCCACGATTCAATAGCCAGCAGATCAATATCGCTGATTTTTTTATTTCCCAGCGGCATGGCATTGCCACAAATAGTGGGACCGCCATTAAGCTTATCAATTAATAAACTTTTATCAGATCTGCCATGAACTATGAGGCTTGTCTCGCATGTAGTTTTTGCAAATATATCAGCATAAGTGTCATAAGTCCAGGAAGATTGATAACTCCCCTTGAAATGACAACTGTTGCAATGATTTTTATCTAAAATGTATTTTATATCGTCGTAGTTAAAATGCTTTTTTCCATTGATGTCACACGATTGACCTGCAAGTCTTGTAAACAAACCCACTAAAAGTAAATTAGTAAATACTATCTTTTTGATCGTCACTTCGAATGCAATTATGCTTTAAACTTCTTCAAAAGTAATAAATTATTTGGTAGTTAAATTAAACAAACTACACAAAATAGATTTTCGTCATTTACTTGACTAAAATAAATGGTCGGTGAAGCCTGAACCGCACCAACCATCCTTTATGTTTTACTATTTTTTTAGCAAATCCCTGATTTGTGTCAGGAGCTCTTCCTGAGTAGGCCCGGCAGGTACTTCAGGCGCAGGAGGATTGATTCTTCTGTATACCTGCATGACATAATACAATATAATAGATAATATCAAAAAGTTAATTATACTGTTAATCCACTTACCATAATTTATGGCCACTTCCGGAACATCTCCTTCCGCAGCTTTTAATACAAACTTCAAATCTCCAAAATCTACGCCACCAATCAGTAGTCCGAGTGGGGGCATGATAATATCGTTAGTGAATGATGAAACTATACTTCCAAAAGATCCTGCAACAATCACACCAATGGCAAGATCCAGAATGTTCCCCCTGAATAAAAAATTTTTTAACTCGTTCAACATATTGTTTGGTTTAAATTAAATAAAATACGATACAATCAATACACGAAGTTAGGAAAATATTTAACATAAAAAAAAAGCGTATAAAAACTTTATACGCTTTTTTTATTAATTAACGAGATTTTTACTTTTGACCTATTTCGGCTCTGATCTGATTCAGCGCTGATCCCCATTTTACCCAGTCAATCTGTGCCTGATTGTAAGTATGCGCTGCTTCTATTGTATCCTCAGTACCATCAGCATGCTGCAGGAGAATCCGAAGGTTTTTACCCGGTGACATAGCCTCAAATCCCAAAATTGAAATGACATCATCCTGTCGAATTTTTTCGTAATCTGCCGGATTGGCAAATGTGAGAGCAAGCATACCTTGCTTTTTAAGGTTCGTTTCATGTATTCGGGCAAATGACTTCACCATAACAGCTTTAACCCCCAGGTAACGGGGTTGCATTGCTGCATGTTCTCTTGACGAACCTTCTCCGTAGTTCTCCTCTCCGAATACAATGGTCCCAACACCCGATTTCTGGTACAATCTGGCCGAATCCGGAACAGACATGTATTCATTTGAAATGAGGTTTAAAACTTTATTCGTTTCATCGTTATAAGCATTTACTGCCCCAATAAGTGTATTGTTGGAAATGTTTTCAAGATGACCGCGATAAGTCAACCAGGGTCCGGCCATGGAAATATGATCAGTCGTACACTTACCTTTGGCTTTGATTAATAAACGCATCTTAACAAGCTGTTCTGCTCCTATTGGTTTAAAAGGTTCAAGCAACTGGAGTCGGTCAGAAGTCGGATGAACTTTTACTTCTACGCGACTTCCATCAGCAGCAGGAGCAATAAATCCGGCATCACCAACAGCAAATCCCAACGGCGGCAATTCCATGCCGGTGGGTTCTTCCAGCATCACCCGTTCTCCATTTTCATTAATAAGAGAATCCGTTAACGGATTAAAATCCAATCTGCCGGATAAAGCTATGGCAGTAACAATTTCCGGTGAAGCAACAAAGGCGTGCGTATTCGGGTTGCCATCTGCTCTTTTACTGAAGTTCCTGTTAAAAGAGTGAATGATTGTATTTTTTTCTTTTTTATCTGCCCCTGCCCTATCCCATTGACCAATGCATGGACCACAGGCATTTGCAAATACGGACGCTCCGATCTTTTCGAAAGTATCAATAAATCCGTCACGCTCAATGGTGAAACGCACTTGCTCCGAACCAGGTGTTATTGTAAATTCTGATTTTGTTCTCAAATTTTTTGCTACAGCCTGCCTGGCTAATGAAGCTGCTCTGGAAATATCTTCGTAGGACGAATTAGTACACGACCCAATTAAACCCACTTTAACTTCCACAGGCCAGTCTTTTCCTTTATCTGCAAGCACTTCCTTCATTTTTGATATCGGAGTGGCCAGATCTGGTGTAAAAGGTCCGTTAATGTGCGGCTCCAGTTCAGAAAGATTGATCTCTATAACCTGATCAAAATATAATGCCGGATTTTCATAACACGCCGCATCCGCTGTTAAATGTGCAGCGATTTGGTCTGCCATTTCTGCGACATCTGTTCTTCCCGTAGACCTCAGGTACCTTGACATGGAATCATCATAACCAAAAGTAGATGTTGTTGCCCCGATCTCAGCACCCATATTACAAATAGTGCCTTTGCCTGTACAGGACATGGCAACGGCTCCCTCTCCAAAATATTCAACAATGGCTCCCGTACCTCCTTTTACAGTAAGTATACCGGCAACTTTTAATATTACATCCTTAGGTGAAGTCCAGCCGGATAACTTACCGGTGAGTTTTACCCCGATCAGTTTGGGCATTTTTAACTCCCAGGCCATTCCGGCCATTACATCAACGGCATCGGCACCTCCAACTCCAATAGCTACCATACCAAGACCTCCTGCATTGACAGTATGTGAATCGGTGCCGATCATCATACCTCCGGGGAAAGCGTAATTTTCAAGCACTACCTGATGGATAATACCTGCACCCGGTTTCCAGAATCCAATTCCATATTTGTTGGATATGGATTGCAAAAAATCAAATACTTCTGAGTTTGTATCCAGTGCACCTTTTAAATCTGCAACCGCATTTAGCTTAGCCTGAATCAGGTGATCACAATGTACAGTACTTGGAACCGCTACTTTAGATCTTCCGGCAGTCATAAACTGCAATAAGGCCATCTGGGCAGTGGCATCCTGCATAGCAACCCTGTCAGGTGCAAAAAAAACATAATCTTTTCCGCGCTTGTATTCCTGTACAGGCGAATCCGGATGTAGGTGCGCATATAGGATTTTCTCCGAAAGTGTAAGCGGCCTGCCTAAAACCTTTCTTGCCTCTTCAATCCTTTTTGGAAAGGATGCATAAGTGGCCTTAATCATCTCAATATCATATGCCATTTTATTTTTATTTAAATTTTTTATTAAAGTCCGCAAATTTAACATTTATTCACAGGAATGTCATAACCTCATTACATACATTTTATACAAACATTCAACCTGGAAGGTGTGTTTAGGCTTTTGTTGTTTTATTTTAATAAATTTCCTGTATGAATAGGACGTAAAGACCAGGATTGAAAAAATCCGTGAATTCAAAATGCCACGATCATCCGATTGTTTAAGGTACATATTTCTACGTGAAAGCAGTGAGCCTGAAATTTTTATTTGCACTTTATTCACATTCTAATCTTCATTGAAAAATTGAAACTGTCTTTCAGGACACACTCAATTCTTAATCTATTTTTTTCATAAATTGATAGACAGTTAAATTTGAGGCGTGTAGGATAAAACCCGTACAACCTTGTGATAAAACTGGATAACCTCAATTAAATTTTTTACTTTTAAGAAATAAATTTTTTCAAGGGAACAATAAAAGTGAAATTCACGAATAGTAATATTCAAAACATCATCACTCAAGTCAGTGTTAATTGATACTGGAATCAATTCAATATATATGTTTTCTGATTTTTTAAAGCTGGGGACCGAACACATACTTGATCCGAATGGATACGACCACATTCTTTTTATTGCAACTTTGTGCGCCCTTTATTTACCGGAAGAATGGAAAAAACTGTTTATTCTGGTAACTGCATTTACCCTGGGCCACACGTTAACGTTGGCACTTTCATCCCTTAATGTACTGCAGATCAATCCTGCACTGGTCGAGTTGTTGATTCCGGTAACCATTATGTTAACAGGTGTTTTCAATATGTATACGATTCAAAAAAGTCGGTACAAATCACAAAATCTGATCTGGCATTATTCAATGGCTTTGATTTTTGGCCTTATACATGGCCTTGGCTTTTCCAATTATTTTAAAGCCCTCATGGGTAACGAAGAAAGTATTGTTAAACCACTGTTTGCATTTAATCTCGGAGTGGAACTAGGCCAGTTGTTTATCGTTATCGTGGTCATGTCACTGGCATTCATTTTTATTAATAAGTTTTATATTAAGCGAAAATACTGGACAGTTACAGTTTCATTATTGTCAATATTGATGTCAGTTTACCTGCTTATTAACAGATAAATCGGATAATCAATATGAAAATTTAAGCCAGGTTACATTTTGGAATTGGTTTATGGAAAACTCAGGATAAATTAATATCAAATCACAGATGTTTACCTCCGGATTTCACTTGACTGCATGGAGAGCCTGACTGCATAGTCCCAAAGCGATTAAAGCTAGACAAAACAACTTTAAAAGGTTGGAAATACCACTACCATATCGAGCCTTGTAATTTCTGTAAAATACAAAACGGCACCCCGTGCTTAAGCTACTTCATCTTAGACAAAGGTTTCATAAACACACAATTTGGACTCGAAAAGCAGAACAGCGCTATAACCATTTTATTTACCTAAAAGTGAATTTTGATTTGAAGCAGCTTATTCAAATATTAGATTTCCGAATACCTAAGGCGGATCATACTCAGATTTTATCGCAGTAAATTTTTTAATTTTTATTTTAGTATAATTTTAAATAAAACCAACCCCTATCAAACATTTTCGTATATTAAATTTTGATCTGCCTGATTAACCTAATGTTGAATCACAATAAAAAGCCGTTAAAAACAACCTGCTTGAAAAGAATGCTGTACCAATCCTGCTGTTTGGAAAAATATAGTACTTTTGTGTCACAAAATTAATACGTGGCAAAAACGAGAAGTCAGCAAATTTTTGAAGAAGAATTGTTTCCCCACATGGAAGCATTAAAAACATTTGCTTTTCACCTTACTTATAATGAAGAAGACGCGGATGACCTGGTCCAGGAAACATATTTAAAAGCACATAAGTTTATAGAAAATTACGATTCGGGAACTAATGCAAAAGCCTGGCTGTTTAAGATTCTTAAGAACGCTTACATTAATGAGTACCGTAAAAAGTCGAAGCGTCCTCCAAAAGTCGATATTGATGAGGTAATTAGCATTAGGGAAGGTGAAGAACCAAATCGTGCAGCTTATCATGATCTGAGGCAGGTTATTTTTGATAATACAATGGGTGATGAAGTAACCATTGCATTGAATTCGCTTCCGGTTGATTTTCGGACGGTAATACTTTTATCCGACATTGAAAGTTTTACCTACGAAGAGATCGCAAAAATTTTGGAGTTACCCATTGGTACTGTCAGGTCAAGGTTGTTTAGGGCACGCAATATGCTGAAAGAAAGACTTAAGCAGTACGCCCTGAATATGGGTTATAAAGATTTGAGAGGCTTAAAAAGAGGGGAATACGAAGAAGAATAGATTTAATATTAAATTAATTTAATAAAAATTTAAGTATGAGTAGTTTTGAAACAAATAAATCATTAAGGCAGCAAATTCATCTTTTTTTAGATAATGAACTTCCAAAAGAAGACCAGCAGAATCTGATCGATAAAATGGGCTCGGATCCAAGATTTATAAATATTATGAAAAAGGAACAGGATTTTAGGGATTTTGTAAAAAACAATGTCAAAAGATCCAGTGTATCCGCTGATTTTATTCAAAATATTAAGGACAGAATAAGCATATAAAACTTTTGAAGACTTCTCTTCAAAAGTTTTATTTTATATACCCGAATCATGAGATTTTATAATGAAGGCTTGGGTTAATGCCTTCCCCACAGTTCGACGATTGCTTTATTATTTATTAACCCTTTGGTATCATACCAGAAATCTACCTCAGTAATCACTCTTTTTTTACCTTCCAGATCAATTACACGACTTTCTCCCCCCTGCGCAATATCTTCTCGGATTGCAACTTCCTGTTTGTCGCCATTTTTGAAATGAACGACCATCTTATGCATATTTATCCCTGAATGTTTCACTTTAATTTTAAGTTTACTAAAAACGCCATCACGCATGCCAACTACAATCCGGTCATGATCCAGACCCAGATTTACCTTCCTTTCTCCCAGCAGTTCCCACCTGCCATTTGTAGTAAATGAAGACAGGGTAAAAATAATTCCGATAGCAATGGTTAAAACCATTTTAATTGATAATTTCATACTAATTCTTTTTTACATTTAATTGCGAATACTTCTTTCGACAAAGATAAAAAGTAAAAGTTTATTTTCTTTAGAAAATTTTAACAAAAGATCATAAACATCAATAGCAATAGTTTGTTACTTAAAAGTATTACTATCGTTAATAGTTATAATGCTTTTTATGGAAGGTTCGTTATTTAGATTTTCTGCTAATATTAATACAGATGTATATATTAAAGATCCGGAAAGCAGTCCGCTGGGCACCACTATTATTAAACATGCCTTGGAATTGATTGAAGAACTCGGTTTTGAAGAATTTACTTTCAAAAAACTTGCTGCTAAAATAAATTCTACGGAAGCCTCAATATACAGGTATTTTGAAAACAAACACAAACTGCTCCTTTACCTGACTTCATGGTATTGGGGTTGGGTGGAATACCAGTTGTTAATAAAAAATTCAAATATTATAAATCCTGTCGACAGATTAAAAAATGCAATATCTGTTTTAGCAACACCCTCAGTACCGGGTACCAATATCCTGGATGAGCATAAACTTTTCAGAATTATCTGCCACGAATCTTCCAAAGTATATCTCGTCAAAGAAGTGGATGAACTAAATAAGCATGGGGTGTTTTTTAATTATAAAAAAATTGTCGCCATAATTAGTCAGATTATCCTGAATATAAACCCATTGTATCCTTTTCCGCATATGTTGGCAACTACCATAATTGAAGGTATTCACCATCAGATGTTTTTTGCAACACATCTTCCTTCCCTTACAGATAAAAATACGAACGAAGACTATCTGATTCAATTTTATTTCGATTTAGCTATTTCAAATATTCAAAAGAACATCTAAACCTATGTATACACCATTACAGCGATTTTTTAGAATGTTGGAGCCGAATAGCAAATCCATTACGAACCTGTACATTTTTGCAACCATGAATGGGCTTATTGCGCTGAGTTTACCTTTGGGCATACAATCCATCATTAACTTGATTCAGGGCGGCGAAATTTCAGCTTCATGGATCCTGCTGGTAAGTATTGTTTTAATTGGATACTTATTTAATGGAGCTTTGCAGGTAATTCAACTCAGAATAACCGAAGATATTCAAAAAGATATCTTTACTAGATCTGCATTCGAATTTTCATATCGTATCCCCAGAATCAGAATGGACGCCCTGTACAATTATTATGCTCCAGAATTAATGAATCGTTTTTTTGATACAATTACAATTCAGAAGGGAGTCGCAAAAGTACTGCTGGAGTTCACTGCATCGGGTATTCAAATTATTTTCGGTCTGGTCCTACTATCCTTTTATCACCCCTTTTTTATTATTTTTAGCCTTCTGGTAGTAACCATTGTCTCCGTTATCGGGAAATATATTTTTCAGAGAGGTATGAAATCTTCTAATCTGGAATCTAAATACAAATACAAAGTTGCATTTTGGTTGGAAGAAGTTGCCCGGACAAATACAACATTCCGATTGGCGTGTGATACTTCACTTCCTGTTAAAAAAACAGACGAACTGGTGGATGCTTACTTAAATGCAAGAGAAAACCACTTTATAATTCTCAAACGCCATTATTATGTTTTCATCATTTTCAAAATTCTTGTTGCTGCAGGTTTTCTTATCTTAGGTGGTACGTTGGTCTTTAACCAACAAATGAATATCGGCCAGTTTGTGGCAGCTGAAATCATAGTCCTCTTGTTAATCTCCTCCTCAGAAAAGCTTTTGCTAACTATGGAAACGGTATATGACCTCCTTACTTCTATTGAAAAAATTGGTCAGGTCACCGATCTTGAACTTGAAAACTCAGTGGAATACCAGCCAAAAAGAAATGTGGAAGAAGTCGGCTTTTCTGTATTAGTAAAAGATGTATATTTTAAATACCCGGATGCAAAGGAACATTGCCTTTCTGGCACATCATTCAAAATTGACGCCAATGAAAAAGTTGCACTAACCGGTTCTAACGGCTCAGGAAAAAATACTTTATTAAAACTCATGACCTCCTTTTTTGAACCCGAAAAAGGCGCAATTATATACGATGGCCTTCCAATAAAAAATTATAATTTCCTTGAACTGAGAAGCCTTATTGCTGAATGTATATCCGAAGATCGAATCTTTGATGGCACTTTACTTGAAAACCTGACAGTTGGTAAAGAAATTGACATGAACATTTTAAAAGAACTGTTAGATAAGGTCGGCTTGAGCAACTTCATCGCTAATATGCCAAAAGGATACCAATCATTTATTGGCCCCTTGGGATTAAGGTTACCTGGTAGTGTTGTTCAAAAGATAATTTTAGTTAGAAATTTACTGAAGAACCCACGACTTTTGATTGTTGAAGACATCTTTAAAAATATTGAAAAACAGGAAAAACTGAATATATTCAGATATATCCTCGATAAAGACAAGCTTAGAACGGTCATTGTAATATCTATGGACCCGGATGTCATTGCTTTAACCGACAAGGTAATTACACTTAAAGACGGAAGGGTCGAATCGGTTGAATTGATTAATTAATACTTTTCATTTTCTATAATTTATAAAGTTTTATAAATGCTCAATCTGTCAGATATTTCTATCAATCATTTTATACACAAAGAAAGATTTAACTCTTTTAAGAGATTACAAGACATGAAAACGTATTCTCATGACAAACTTGTAAAACTCATTTTAGCTATAATCTTAGTCATTATTATCATCCTGTTGATGCCTTGGACTCAAAATGTAAGGTCAAATGGAGAATTGATAGCACTAAGTCCGGACCAAAGACCGCAGACAATCCAGTCTATGATAGATGGCCGAATTGAAAAATGGAATGTCCAGGAAGGGCAATTTGTATCTAAAGGAGACACTATCCTCAAAATATCTGAGATTAAAGATGATTATTTTGACCCAAATTTGTTAAAAAATACGCAACTACAAATTGATGCTAAAACATTTTCAAAAATGTCCTACGATGAAAAAGCCGGGGCTTTGGAAAATCAGATTTCAGCTTTACAGCAATCACAGGTTTTGAAAATTTCTCAGGCAAAAAACAAAATCAGACAGTATGAATTAAAAGTCATTTCGGATAGTATTGACCTGGAAGCTATAAAGTACAATTACACCGTTGCCCATGATCAGTTTGAACGATTAAATGCACTCTTTAAGGAAGGACTTAGATCCAAAACCGAACTCGAAAACAGAAATCTGAAACTCCAGGAAGCGCAGGCAAAACTAATTTCACAGGAAAATAAACTGCTGACCTCTAAAAATGAGCTCACCAATAGCCAAATAGAACTGAATACCATCATGGCCGATTACAGAGATAAAATAGCCAAGGCCAATTCCGATAAATTTAGTGCTTTGTCTGACAAATATAATACAGAGTCGGCCATAAATAAACTCGAAAATCAATATTCCAATTATAAAATGCGCCTTTCCTTGTATTATATTTTAGCCCCTCAGTCAGGATATATTACAAAGGCAAAAAAAACCGGAATCGGCGAGACAGTTAAATCCGGCGAAGAAATAGTCAGTATTATGCCATCTCAATACGACCTGGCAGTTCAAATGTATATTAAACCCATTGATCTCCCTTTATTTGAAAAAGGACAAAAAGTGATGATACAATTTGATGGCTGGCCCGCTATCACTTTTTCAGGATGGCCAGGTATTTCTTACGGAACGTATGAAGGTGAAGTATTGGCACTGGATAATTTCACTTCCGACAATCATATGTACCGTATTTTGGTAAAACCAGCCGTTAATAAGCACCCCTGGCCTCAGCAGTTACGGGTTGGAGCAGGAGTAAAAACGTTCACTTTATTAAAAAATGTGCGGGTGTGGTATGAAATCTGGAGGCAAATAAATGGCTTCCCACCAGATTTTTATAAAAAAATTCAAACTAAAAAGGTTAATGATTTAAAATGAAAATGGTATTTCTTTTTCTAAAATTTTTTAGCACTTCAACGATTTTATCTTTAATTATTTGTTCGGATTTGAATAGTCAAATACTTTCAGTCAATGAACTGTTTCAAAAAGTAAAATCATTCCACCCCTTAGCTGTACAAGCCAGACTTCAGCCGGATTTTGCCAACGCCGAATGGCTCAGATCCAAAGGAGGTTTTGACCCGGAATTGGTGGGGAGCTTAAATCAGAAAAGTTTTGAAAACAAAGAATATTTTAGTTTATTGAATAGCGAACTTAAAATACCAACTTGGATTGGCGCTGATCTTAAAGCCGGCTATGATTTTAACAGAGGATCATTTCTTGGTCCTGAAAACGCTACACCATCGAACGGACTTCTTTATGCCGGCATCGCTGTTCCTTTAGGTCAGGGATTATTGATCGATGAACGAAGAGCAACTTTTTTACAGGCGCGGATAAATCGTAATCTTGCTACTTCAAAACAAACGGACTTGCTAAACGATTTATTATTCCAGGCCGCTATAATCTATTGGGATTGGTTCAAATCGTATAATATAAGAAAAATCTTCCGGACCTCTTTAATTAATGCACAGGAAAGATATGTAGCGGTAAGCTTCAACGCCCAAAGTGGAGAAAGACCTTTTATTGATACCATCGAAGCTAAAATCCAGCTCCAGAATATTAAACTGGGCTTAAATCAGGCTGAATTGGAATATTCCAACGTTTCTAATTTGATTTCAGGCTTAATTTGGGATAAATATGAAAATAATGTAAAAATCCCCGAAGAATCAACACCCGCCCTGCTCGAAGAAGAAATCGTTAAAACAATTAAAGAACTTCCTGACTCAACTATAAGTCAGTTTATTGCTAATCACCCGTATCTCGAACAACTGCGTCAAAAACAAAACCTGCTCGATGTAGAGCGAAGGCTAAAACAAGATAAACTTAAACCAAAGGTAACTTTAAGATACAACGCCTTGCTGGAACCAATTGGCTCGAATTTTCTCACCAACTACAACATAAATAACTACAAATGGGGAATTGAATTTAAAATGCCACTTTTTATCCGGAAAGAAAGAGCAGATATCAAAACAGCTTTCCTTAAAATCAAGGAAAATAATTTGAATCTGGACATCAAAACGACAGAACTTTACAATAAATATCTGAATTACATCAATGAATGGCAGGCTTCTCTTGCTCAGATTGATTTATATAAAGAAAATGTAAATCTATACGAACAAATGCTGAATGCTGAAAGAAAGCTGTTTAATTTGGGTGAAAGCTCCCTGTTTTTAATCAATGCCAGAGAACAATCGTATATTAATTCCCTGGTAAAGTTAACTGAAATTGTAGCAAAAAACAGAATTGCCTATTTTTCAATTTTTTATTTTGCAGGCCAGATGGAAAAAATAAAATTATAGAGACGACGTACTTGATATGCAGGATGATTTCATTTAAATAAGCGAAAAAATAACGCTGTAAGCAAGCAGCATCGCTTGCTCGCTGATAAATGAAGCACGTATATTTAATAAAGCAGCATTAAAGATACTCCCTTTTAACCTGGCGTAACCAATATTGAAAACAAATCACTTCCGGCACTTTTTGGTTACAATGCAAAAAATCATAACATAAATTATTTGGAACCCTTTTTTAGGAATCAAACTGAATAAAATCTTCGGCAATTTTTATGAAAGATCCGCACACAACATCTTGGTTTTGTTTCCCATTTTTTCGAAGTAAATTTCTAAGGTATAACTTGACTTAAAAAGTAGCTTTGATCTGCGCCCTTCCTACATTCACCAGGGGAGCAATCCCTGTTTTTCTCCCTTCATAATTTAAAACCAGATCAATGTTTTTACCTATCCTTTTTGTATAAACAAAATTCCAAAGAAAATTTTTTCCATTTTTTAACCCTTCCAGCATATCATATTCTATCGGAGAATTCGCCCTCCCGCTAAATTGTATATTCACCACACTGACTAATATATCCAAACTATATTTACTGGCTTTCCTGAAGGCAAACTCCGAAGAAAATTCATGTTGGTTCGCCATATCCTGACTAAGCAGTTTCTGCTGCTTTTTTTGATATTGGTATTTAAAATTAAGCCGGGATTGCTGATTTGGCCTGTAACTGACCTCCGGTCTTATTCGGTAGGTATCGAGGTCTAAATTCCGGTCTCCAAACGATTCTGAACGATAAGTTTTATTCCCCTTTTCAAAAATAAGGAATAAATCAGCCTTATTCATGATGTTCCATCTGGTCCTGAAAAATAATTCATTAAGCCCTCTGTCCTCTCTTCCGCTAACCTGAACCGTACGATTTTGATTATTCCTGTTGCCAAACTGGATATCATATTTTACATTTCCCCGGTTAAAAAAAATTGTATTGGTATTCAATGCACTGTAAGCAACAAGCGAAGTATCAGTTAAACTGAAATCCAGGTACGATCCCAATGAGGCAATCTCGTTTTGCATCTGCTTTTTAGTGATCCGGAAATTCGACAAGGTTGAAAACTTGGAATAAAATTTAACCCAGCTGCCCATCGTTTCTCCCTCGTCCAGTTTTTTAAACCTAGAAGGCTCAATTACCAAATTTTGATTTAGTTCAATATTGTTTGTTCTGATAAATTCATTATTTATGAGTGTTAGTCTGATATAGCCGGAAAGTGGGTTTGTCGGATCATACCTGAAATCTTGTATATTACTTAAATTGGGGTTTTCTGATTCACCAATAAAAATATAGTCTCCCTGACCAACTTCTACCTTTTGAAATACATATTCTATTCTTGGCTCCTGCCCCGAATTGGTATTATAGGAAGTGGTGGATTTAATACCCTGATTGAACACACTGAAAGCATAATCAAGCCTTCCTAATATTGTTTTTTTGCTTTTATCATTAGGCAAAAGATCCGCCTCAAGAATATGAAGATCCCTGCCAATCAGACTCCAGGTTAAATTTGAATTTTCTGACGCCTCCCATTTACCGGCCAGCTCTATTTCTCTGGCCTTGGAAGCTTTATGGAATATACTCGACCGTGAAAAATAATCGTCCCTGGCTGATACGACCAGTTTAATTGAAAATGATTTATTTACATCATTACTAATAAACCACTTTATATTATGAAATGCATAACTTTTTTTCGCAAGCGTGTCAGTAGCGATGCTTTTTACTGTATTGGATTCACCGTCATACTCGGCCCCTATTCCCCAGTTACCTGTCTTATCTATTTTATAAAGTAAGGAAACATTTGGTCGAATAAATGTACTCTGCTGATCAGATAATGAAGCGCGGGCCGTTAACCAGTTTGAAAAGGCACGCATCTGAAACCGGTTCGACATATATTTAATAACGGCTTCCTGCTTTTCCCCTTTATACACTGTTGGCTTGTCAAACCGGTTATACCCGTAATCAAAGGAAAGACCTGATTTCCCTTGTATACTGAAATTAGTCAATAGCAGGTTCTCATCGGTTTTAGAAATGGTTGGGTCCAGATTCCAGTCCCTTATAAATTCAGGCAGTCGGTATGGGTTGAGCGGATTAAAGTTTTTTTGGATAAATTCATTTTTAATTTTTACCGCCATATTCCAATTGCCTGCACTGTCCAGCTTTGATAAATGACTCATGGATATAAAGGAAGATATACCGGCGTTGTCATCATTATTAATAACTGACCGCCTGTTTTTATCCAGATTACTCAATCCGATTTCTGCAAATAATTCTGTATTGTTATTAATTTTATATCCGGCGTTGGCAGTGATCATTTGCTTTTTTTCCGGAGGTATAAGCTGTACTACTGGCAAATATGTTCCTTCGTTTTTCCCGGCATACTTGTAAACTCGCGCATTTTTATTTTTCGAATTGTCTATAATGTAGTCGCCTTTACCGGCACCTACTTCTGTAAATATAGCCGTATATCGGGCACTATCCGGATTTTCAGTAAACAACAGAATGATATGGCCGAGTTGCATCGGGTCATCTTTACCGGCATAAAATATTCGGGTAGGCTCGGCTTTTTCTTCATTGCTGATTAATCGTATACTTTGCCTCGTTGATTTGGACAGATCATCCCCGCTTTGTTTAAGGATTTCTAAATCGGTGGAATCAAGCTGAATATCTCCGGTAGCATTTTTACTGTCCTGCTCTGAATAAAAATTGACGCTGGCGGTCCACTTTTTATTTTTAAATTCTGTTTGGCCTGCATACAATGACCTAAGATAGGATATGTCTGTATATTCGTAATCTACAATTACCCTGCTGTCTCTGGCGATCACCCTGTTGGGAGAAAAAGTAATTTCCGCACGGTTATAGTCGATAACATAATCATAATCAAAACCCCGCGTAAGAAGAATACCATTAAAAAACACTTTTTCCGTTCCGGCCAAAACGATTATAAATCGCTCGCCATTATTGCCCTGAAGTCGGTAAGGTCCTTGATTGCCCTCCTTCGTCGGTAACGTCTGTCTTGAAAATTTACCCCTGGAAATGGCAAAACTTCCCTTTGTAAAAACTTCTGTCTCTTTGTTTAAATTAAAGGTAGTAGCTAAAGTTATCCCCTTTAACTTTTTAAAATAATTCATAAAATAACTGTTGGGGCGGCGTAAATCATAATCACCCGCAGTTATCGATGTTTTACCTTTACTCACCTGAATGAAGACTTTGTCAAATTCCTGAAGCTGCTGTGTATTGCCCTGTGCCTGAATAGGCAGATTTTCATCCGATATAGCAGCCACCACCTTTAATCCATTCCCCAAATCTCCGATCATCTGCATATCAAAATTGGAATTAAGTACCAGACTCTGGGTGTTTCCAATCGACAACCCACGGGAAAAACTGCCTTTATAATCCAATCCTTTTGAATCGATCATGGCATTTCGATTCGTATTAGGAGCATATTCATATGCCGTTATCACTGCTTTTTCTTTAAATGTAAGCATAGTGGAGTCTATTACAAAATATGGCTTCTCCAGATTAAATTTAAAACACCGGTATTGAATAAAAATTTCTTTCCCCTTATGTTTGTTGCATTCATCAGCATTAATCTCTAAAGTATTGTTATACACTTTAAAAGAGGTGATGGTATCTTTCCCGGATATCACTACAATGGAGTGGGGTATTAATGTCAATACATCCAGTTCGATTTTGCAATCAGTCAGCTGAAGTATTTTCTTTTTTGAAGTACTTCCAGATACAGATTGACTCCATAAGTCTGTATAAAGAAAAAAAGACCATACTGCAACTAAAATAAATCTCAAATGCATATGCTAATATACGAAAAAAAAAGAAGTTTAAGTATATTAGCACTGAATATGCATGAAGAATTTATTCCTGTAAAATCGTGTATTTTTCTTTAAACAGAGAATTTAGGCAGATGCGCATCAGCTGTACTTCTATTATTGTTCAGCATTAATCTCTCTTAATTTTATGAATGAACCGCCCTAATCAGTTTCTTCTATAAAAAATATATCATTTACGGATTTTGCAAAATAAACAGATAGCTTAAGTGCCAGCAAAGTCGAAGGGATATATTTACCAGCTTCTATGGAATTTATTGCCTGGCGCGATACCCCGATAATTTTGGCAAGGTCATCCTGGGTTATGTTTTTAATCGCACGCTCCACTTTCAGGTTATTCTTCATTACGCATAGTTTTTTGTTGCCTCAGTAAAATATAATGAAACCGCGCTATAAAAAGGATAAGCGTAGTAAACATATTAAATATCATGATGTAAAGAAACTCAAATCCAAAAAAGAAAATAAAACAAAAAATCAAAACAAAATAATTAATATAAGTTGCCCATAATAACGCGTTCAAACGGGAAGCCCAAATGAATTCATCTTCTGTTTTTTCTTTGGAAAAAGCAATCATCATTAATGACATCAGACATAGTACCCCAACAATGGTTTGAGTATAATTCCCGGAAACGAAGGTAAAAAACTGCCCGGTTTCAGTATGGGTTAATAATTTTATACCACTGCCTGCATAAATAACAAAAACTTTGCCTCCCAGCCAGTCCAGCTCCAGATTCGTAAATAAAACAAAAAGACCCAGAATAGAAGAAGGAATAAATATTTTCCAACCCCAACTGCGATAAGTGTGCGGTAACAACAAATTTGTGTCCATAGTATAAAATTTAAAATGAATAAAGTGCAAATATACTTTATAATTTACATTTTGTCAAGTATAAATTACATTTTATTTACAATAGAAGACATATAGGCCAAATATATTGTCCAATATGTTGGAATTTTATCAAATATGAACAATATCATATTTTGTAAAACTTAAAAAACAATTACCTTCGTACTTCGTTTAACCTGCATAAAAATCGCAACATCATGGCTTCAAACCACCTAACTCAATTTGCCAAAAGACATATAGGTATTTCTTCAACAGAACAGGCAGAAATGCTTCAAACCATAGGCGTGGATTCGCTTGATCAACTCATTGATGAAACAGTACCTTCGGGCATCAGAATGACTAAAGATCTGGATATACCGGATGCGCTTTCAGAAAACGAATACCTGACAATGCTGAAAAACATTGCCGAAAAAAACAAAATTTATAAAACTTATATAGGTCAGGGATATCATGCCACAGTTACACCTTCAGTGATTCTTAGAAATATTTTCCAAAATCCCGGTTGGTACACACAATATACACCGTATCAGGCTGAAATTGCACAGGGTAGACTTGAAGCACTTTTAAATTTTCAAACCATGGTCTCTGATTTAACTGGCCTGCCAATTGCAAATGCATCACTGCTGGACGAAGGAACAGCAGCCGCTGAAGCAATGGCAATGGTTGAAGGTATCCATAATAAAAAAAGAAAAGATAACCCGGCCATCAAATTTTTTGTAGACGCCCGGGTTTACAGGCAAACTAAAGATGTTGTGCTCACAAGAGCAATTCCACTGCATATTGAAGTGGTTACAGGTGACTGGAAATCATTTGATTTTTCGGATGATTATTTTGGTGTATTGATTCAATACCCGGATGCAGAAGGCGAAATTAATGATTACAGGTCCTTCACAGCTTCCTGTCACGAAAAGGAAATTCAGGTTATCGTGGCAGCAGATATTATGAGTTTGGCTCTTTTATCTCCTCCTGGCGAATGGGGGGCTGATGTGGTAGTCGGCAATACCCAAAGATTTGGAGTTCCTCAAGGTTTTGGTGGACCCCATGCAGCTTTTTTTGCTACTAAAGAAGACAACAAAAGGGTTATTCCTGGCAGAATCATCGGCTTGTCGGTAGATAGTCACGGTGATCCCGCTTTAAGAATGGCACTGCAAACCCGTGAACAACATATCAGACGGGAAAAAGCAACGTCCAATATATGTACTGCTCAGGCATTGCTCGCTATTATGGCTGGTATGTATGCTGTGTATCACGGACAGGACGGTATTAAAGAAATTGCCGTTAAAATAAACAGTTTAACCAAAATACTGGCAGAAAAACTGAAATCACTGGACCTGAGTATTTCAACTTTTTCTTACTTTGACACCATCACAATTATAGCTGACCCGGGTGTAATTGCTAAAGTAAAACATGAAAGTAACCTGGCTTCTATTAATTTTTATTACCCTGCTGAAAATAAAATCTCAATATCACTCAACGAAACAACAGAACTGAACGACCTGAATGATATTGTTCAGATCTTCGAAAAGGTTACCAGTAAAACAAGTACTACCGGTACATCTGATTATAACGCCTTGGGAGTAATGGAAAGAAAAAATGATATTCTTACACACCCTGTTTTTTCTTCTTATCATACCGAAAGTAAAATGATGAGATATATTAAAAGATTGGAAAATAAAGACCTTTCTTTGGTTCACTCCATGATCTCACTCGGATCATGTACAATGAAACTGAATGCAGCCAGCGAGATGATTCCAGTTTCATGGCCTGAATTTTCTTCTATACACCCATTTGTTCCGATGGATCAGACGGAAGGATACCAGCAAATTTTCAGAGAATTGGAAACGTATCTTGCTGAAATTACAGGTTTTGAAGCATGTTCATTGCAACCCAATTCAGGAGCACAAGGGGAATATGCAGGACTGCTCACTATAAAAGCGTACCACGAAGACCGAAAAGAATTCCATAGAAATGTAGCCCTGATCCCATCGTCGGCACACGGTACAAACCCGGCTTCAGCAGTGATGTGTGGCATGGAAGTAGTTGTAGTGGCTTGCGATGAAAAGGGGAATGTGGATATGAATGACCTGACATTGAAAATTGAACAGTTCAAAGATCGTCTGGCTTGCCTGATGATTACTTATCCCAGTACCCACGGTGTTTTTGAAACAGCCATTAAAGAAATTTGCGCCATGATACATGCGAATGGAGGTTTGGTATATATGGATGGAGCCAATATGAATGCACAGGTAGGACTAACTAGCCCGGGCATTATTGGGGCAGATGTTTGCCATCTTAACCTGCATAAAACATTTGCTATCCCACATGGAGGGGGCGGTCCTGGCATGGGTCCCATTTGCGTGAATCACAAACTTGCACCCTTCTTACCGGGGCATACAATGGTTAAGACAGGCGGAAGCAAAGCATCACACGCAGTATCCTCGGCACCCTGGGGTAGCGCAAGCATCCTGATTATTTCTTATGGATATATTAGAATGTTGGGCGGAGAAGGATTAACAAATGCTACAAAATTTGCGATATTAAATGCAAACTACATCAAAGCCCGGCTTGAAAAGGCATATCCGATTTTATATTCAGGTGAAAAAGGCAGAGCAGCCCACGAAATGATCGTTGACCTTCGACATTTTAAAGCGGCAGGAATAAGCGCCGAAGACGTGGCAAAAAGATTAATGGATTACGGATTCCACGCTCCAACACTGTCATTCCCCGTAGCGGGCACAATAATGATTGAACCTACGGAAAGCGAAGACAAAGGGGAACTGGATAGGTTTTGCGATGCCTTACTGGAGATAAGAAAAGAAATCGACCAGGTTGCATCCGGGGAAATGGACGCCCATTCTAATGTGCTGACAAATGCACCGCATACCGCCAAAATAGTGACCAGCGACAACTGGTCATATGGCTATTCCAGAGAAAAAGCGGCTTATCCGCTGCCTTACATAAAAAATATGGGAAAATTTTGGCCAAGTGTGGCCAGAGTCGATAGTGCTTATGGTGACCGAAATCTGATCTGTATTTGCCCGCCAATAGAAAGTTATATGGCTGATTAACTTTAATGTAATCAGTGTATATAATCCGTATATGCAGTAGGGCCAACTTATTATACAGCACTTGTACCCGAACTTTTTTACTACATAAAAAGTAGTTGAAATTTATATATATATTATTACAGGCAAAGGACAACTTGCCTGTAATTTTTTTTTAATAAAATACCTCCTGAAAAGGTAATGTACCCGATCTCACTTTATTTTATTTTTATCCCGGAATTATCATAGGTAACCTGATTCATTTTCGGCTACAGACGTATTATAAATTATCTGATTTTTATAGCCCGCTTAATATTTCAATGACCACTTTATTTTGGGAAATAAAGTATATCGAAAATGGATTAATGTATAATTTCAACATAAAAAAAGGGGAACATCTTTCGATACTCCCCTCTTAATATTTTGTACTTGAAATATTATTTCTTTTTCTTTGCTCCTTTCTGATCGGCTTTAGCCTCTGCAGCTGCTGCTGCTTTTAACGCTCTTGGTATTTCAATTAAGGCAACAGGCGTGGAAGGGTTGTTGATAATTTCTACACCGGCAGGAACAATTACTTCTCTTATTCTCAAAGCTTGACCCAGATCCAGTTTTGAAATATCTGCTTTCAATTCATCTACAAGAAATTCCGGCGTGGTTTTGATTTTAATTTTTCGCAATTGCTGAATTAACTTACCACCTACTTTTACACCCGGTGAAACACCTTTAAATCGTAAAGGAACTTCAACTTTGATTTGATTATTTTCTATCAATCTCAGAAAATCAATATGTAATAACTGATCAGTTACCGGATGAAACTGCGCAGATTTTAAGATCGCCCTGTAATGCTTTCCGTCAATCACCAAATCAGCTAATTTGAAATCAGGAGTATATATCAAATTTTTAACTCCCGAAGGCGTTACAGTAAAATGAATAACTTCATTTCCACCATACATGACAGCAGGAACATGACCATTATTTCTATCATTTCTGGAGCCTTTTTTGCCAAACTCAGACCTTGTACTTCCTTGAATTTCTACAGATACCATATCTTAAAAACTTTACGTATTTCTTAAAGAGCCGCAAAGATACATCTTTAATATATTTAGTGCATATTTTTTGAAGATTTTTTTAACTCCAACTTTGATGTATTTAATTTTTTACCTGCTCTGAGCGGTAAACATAGGCTAAATAAAAAAGTATACCCTTTTAGAAATAAAAAAATTATTGGTTCCTGAATAAAATGTATACCTATCAGCCCTACAAAAATATAAACAAGGTATATTAGCTTTTATCCACAAAAAGTGCAGCGATCGACTTATATTCATGTGTATTTCTGATAGCTCGGGCAAACAGTTTTGCACACGATAATACCCGTATCTTATCTGATTCACCTTTAAGAGGAATACTGTCAGTAACTATAATTTCATTTATTTTTGAATTATTAATGTTTTCATAGGCATTGCCGGACAACACCGGATGAGTCAGTATTGCTTTGACACTTTTTGCACCCTTTTCAATAAGCGCATCGGCAGCCTTACACAGCGTACCGGCAGTATCAATGATATCATCTATCAGTATTACATCTTTTCCTTGAACATCTCCAATAACCGTGATGCTGGCAACTTCATTGGCTACCCGCCGCTCCTTATCGCAAATCACAAGATCCCTTTCAAAATATTTGGCATAACTTCGTGCTCTTTTTACGCCCCCTACATCAGGAGAAGCAAAAGTAACATTGCTTAGATCCTGCTTGGCCAGAAAAGGTATAAATATAGCTTCACTTTTAAGGTGGTCAACTGGAATGTCAAAAAATCCCTGAATTTGTTCTGCATGCAAATCCATTGTCATAATCCTGTTTACGCCGGAAGCCTGCAAAATGTTTGCAACCAATTTTGCTGAAATGGGCACCCTGGGTTTGTCCTTTCTGTCTTGCCGTGCATAACCAAAATAGGGAATTACCGCAGTGATATATCCGGCTGAGGCCCTTTTGGCGCAGTCGATCATTAATAACAACTCCATAATATTATCTGCAGGCCCGAAGGTAGAAGCAATTAAAAAAGTGTATGACCCCCTGACCGACTCATTGATGACCACCTGCATCTCTCCGTCTGCAAAAGTTTTGACAGTAATATCACCCAATGGATATCCATAATAATCTGATATTCTTTCGGCAAGATATTTCGATTTTGTTCCGGAAAAAAGTTTTACTTCAGGCATATCAGCATTAAAATGGTTAGTGCTGCAAACTTAATGAATTTAGTAAAAATTATTCTATAATTATGTATTTATGTTCATAATATCCTAAAAGATCCACCCCCGCCCGATTATAATATGTTTTGAAAGGATTATTGGTATATTTGCCGCTTAATTAACGCGATGTCTTTATCTAAAGAAAAGTCTGGATATATTTATATACATATTGCAGTGCTTCTCTTTGGATTTACCGCTATCTTAGGTGACTTGATTCAACTCCCTGCCATCCTAATTGTCTGGTGGAGAGTATTGCTGACTTCCCTGAGTTTATTGTTTTTTATCCGTTTTGGTAAAACATTGCGTAATCTTTCTCCGAAAATGATTAAAAATTATGCCTTGATTGGCATGGTCATCGGATTGCACTGGATTTGTTTTTATGGGTCTGTAAAGCTGGCCAATGCTTCAGTTTGCCTCATTTGCATGAGCACAACATCCTTTTTTACTTCCATCATTGAACCATTGATCGCACGCACCAAAATTAAAAAGGTCGAACTGATATTCGGTGCAATGGTTATTCCTGGCATTCTTTTAATCGTCAACAATTTTGACCTGAGTTATATAAATGGAGTCTGGGCAGGATTGGCCTCTGCCTTGCTGGCTGCCGTATTTTCGACCTTAAATAAAGCTTATATAAAAGAAGCCGACCCCTATACTATTTCCTTTATTGAATTAGGAAGCGCTTGGTTCATGATTAGTATGTTGTTGTTTGCACTTTATGTGGCAGGTTTCCCGGCAATTCCGGTTATACCGCCAAATACATCGGATTGGGTTTATCTCATTATACTTTCTCTACTTTGCACGACATTAGCACACGTCTTAACACTGAATGCATTACAACATCTTTCTGCATTTGCCTCCAATCTCGTGATCAATCTGGAACCCGTTTATGGAATATTACTGGCAATTGTTTTACTGAATGAGCATAAAGAATTAAATATGATGTTTTACCTGGGTGCAGGCATCATTATCTTATTAGTATTAATTTATCCCCTGCTCAATAAAATATTGAAATATTAAATTACATCGGTATGGATGATTTCATAGATAAAATGAATGATTATTGTGAATACCACTCTTCGGTACTTGATCCGGTTTTATCAAAAATTGAAAGGGAGACCCACCTGCGTACTTTAAAGCCCCGCATGTTGTCGGGTCACCTTCAGGGCACATTGCTGGCTATCATCAGCAAAATAAAAGCCCCGCAAAACATATTGGAAATAGGCACTTTTACCGGCTACTCCGCTATTTGTTTGGCTCAGGGCCTTGCACCGGGAGGGAAAATAATTACCATAGAATACGACGAAGAAAACGTCGAACTGGCAGCTGAATTTATTGAAAATTCCGATTATTCCGATCGGATCATACTGCTCCATGGTGATGCTAAAACAATTATTCCCGATATGGACATAGAATTTGACCTGGTATTTATCGATGCAGATAAAGAGGCGTACATCCATTATTTTGACCTGATCATAGATAAATGCAGATCAGGTGCAGTTATCCTGGCAGATAATGTGCTGTGGAGCGGAAAAGTTTTGAACGAACATATGGATAAAAAAACAAAATTACTGGATGCCTTTAATAAAAAGGTGCTGGAAGATCCCAGGGTCGAAAATGTTATTTTGCCCATCCGGGATGGAATTAATGTTATCCGCAAAATCTAAATGTCCACAATATTGTTACTCTTTTTCAAATAATGCCAATCAATTATAATGAACAAATTTTTTTTAATACTTTTTATAGTTTCGTTCGCTCATAACGGTTTTGCTCAGGTTTCAGATTCCACAATTCACACGCCTGTCAATGTAACTTACAAAGTTGAATTAGTAGTTCCTGATCTGGAAATACCTTGGGGCATGGCCTTCCTGCCGGATGGTCGTATTCTGGTTACTGAACTAAAAGGCAAACTTATATCATATAATAAAGGCCTGAAAAAAGAAATTAAAAATGTACCTGATGTGTATGCCCGGGGCCAGGGTGGCTTTTTGGATATCGCCCTGCATCCCGATTTTGAAACAAATGGTTGGATTTATTTTACGTATGTGTCCAAAGAAGGGATTGGAAATGGCGGAAATACAGCTTTAATGAGAGCTAAATTGAAAAATGATTCCCTGGTAAATACGGAGATCTTGTATAAAGGGTCTCCTAATTCAACGAAACCCTATCATTTTGGTTCACGAATCGTATTTGATAAGGATGGTTATGTGTATTTTGGCATTGGTGACAGAGGCGATCACTTTGAAAATCCGCAGGATATCACAAAAGATGGAGGCAAAATTTATCGCCTGCATGATAATGGAACGATTCCATCAGATAACCCGTTTATTGGCAATGCCAATGCCAGAACAGCAATTTTTAGCTACGGCCATCGTAATCCCCAGGGTTTGATAAAACACCCTGTTACCGGAGAGATATGGGAACATGAACATGGCCCCCAGGGCGGAGACGAAATAAATATTATTAAAAAAGGCAATAATTATGGTTGGCCGGTAATAAGTTATGGCATTAATTACGATAACACGATTCTGACAGACAAAACATCCATGCCGGGCATGGAACAGCCTCTATACTATTATGTGCCTTCAATTGCGCCCTCAGGAATGGCCTTTATCGATTCCGATAAATACGGGGACTGGAAAGGAAACTTGCTTATCGGATCGCTGAAGTTTCAGTATCTGGAACGACTTGTAATCCAGAGTAACAAGGTGGTTTACAGAGAAAAACTGATGCCGGACTCAGGTCGGGTAAGAAACGTTAAAATGGGACCGGATGGCCTGATTTATGTTGCTGTAGAAAATAAAGGTATTTTCAAAATACTCCCTGGAAAATGAATAAATTTTTATTAATAACTCTTTTTTCAGGTTTCCTTATTTTAACCGGAATGCAACTCGACGATCTTTCAAAAAGCATTCAGCGGGGAAAAAATGTGTATGCAGACTTTTGTATTACCTGCCATATGCCCAATGGTGAAGGAAGTCTCAATGTGTACCCGCCTTTAGCGAAATCCGATTTTCTGATGAATAGAAAAGAGGAAAGCATACGGGCCGTTAAATATGGACTCACCGGTAAAATCAAAGTAAATGGACTCGATTATAACGGAACAATGTTGGCCCTTGGTCTCGAAGATGAAGAAATTGCCGACGTTATGAATTATATCCTGAATAACTGGGGCAATAAAAACCAAAAAATGATAACGGTTCTGGATGTTAAAAGCGTAAAAAAATAACCTGTCTACTTTACCCAAATGGCCTGCTGGAAGTCACAAAAAGGAAAATCCGGAAAACATACGACTGCATTTCGCGAATGATTATCCCATAAACATCATGCGTCTTTAGCAAGATTGTTTTCTAACCCGGATAATGCGTTAGAATTTCGTAGTGAGAAGCTAAAATGCAATAAATCAGCTATTTATATTCGAAAAGCGTAGCATCGCTACACTTACAGAAGATAAATAGGCGAAGCTTCTGATTTGCAGCAAGTTAGCTTCGTAATAGATTTTCTAATGCATAATTCGGGTTTAAGCAAAAGCAATGCTGAAGGCAGTTTTATATCGTTAATTTTCTGAACCGTATGCTGTGTTATCTTCGTCTTTTAAAACTGAATGTAAAAGCCTTATCCTGTCTTATTTTAATTAACATACTGTCGGTAGGTATCACACTCTTCGAGTATCAAATTTTCATATTTCGTTTCAGAATATTTTTCAAATAATGTTCTAAAAAAAGTCTGGAATTTTTCCTGCTGCATTTTTAATTGACCGCTGTGATACGCCTCCTGTTGTTCATAGTCTGGTAAATTTTCATAATATTGAACCCAGAATTTATTTTCTTCTGCTTTGGCTCCCAGATAAGAGCTTCGGGCACAAAGTTCTTTATCGCTACAGTGCATTAATGCCTTTTCAAAACAGGCGATGGCTTCTGAGTTCCCATAATAATTTTTACCTTCAGCGGATCTGAGCTTTCCCCTGCTTTCTGGACCGCCCCAGGAAAAACTTTCTATTTCAGCTGAACTACGGGCGCTTTTTGACAAAATCCAGGCTTTGCCGTTATATGATATATTCATAAGCATCGTGCCTAACTTAAACCATGCTTCCGCATCCGTGGGCCTGCTTTCTGTGGCTTTTTTGATTTGAACTATATTTTCTATATAAGCCAAATAATCTGGAATTTCGTCGTATTCAAAAGATTTAAGATAGAGCTCCGGGCCCGCTCGAAAATCGACCTGTGAGATGATACGATCCATAAAGTCTTTGTCGATTTTTTTGTAAATTTCCAAAGCTTCTTCAAATCTGTAGTCCAGCATTAACCGGCGTCCATAAGCCAGATAAACCTCATTGTCCGTCACCGCGGATAATTCAATAAGAATCTTGTCAAGCGGATTTATATTTTTATCGTCCATAAACTGCACCACTTGTCCTAACAGCTGCGTTGGCATGGAATCTAAATAAAGTTGCCGTTCATATCCCCCAAGCTTATAATTGGCGCCATCTTCTTCATATACACCGGAAATATTATCTAAACTCTGTGCAAAAAATATCCGGACAAAATCGCTCGAATCAGCGGCTTCTTTATTATTTTTTGATTTACCACATCCACTAAAAAATGAACCTGATGGTTTTGCTCCATGTCTTAAATGTTTTTGTCTGAAGTAATCCGAAAGTTTTAAACTGATTAATTTTATGACAGACATATCTCTTGCCTGATCAAATATCAGCAATGATTCAATATCAGTATAAATGGCGGCAAAGGACTGCTCATCATACAAAGTCTCTGATTGAAGGTTAATTAATACGGACAAGACTCTTTTTTGTTTTCCGATGTATTCATTTGATGAAGTATCAGCAACATCTTTCAGGTACTTTTTTGCATTTGTATAGTCACCGGTAATATAGAACAGGTACGAACATGCCAGATTCCAAAATTCAGAACTCTTCCCATGTTGTTCCCCGGCAACTTGTTTTGTAAAAGAAAGTAATTCAGGGATATTGGTTTGATTTAAAGAGTTAAGGCTTGGACTATATGAATCATCGCCCAACTTTACATGGTACAACAGTTCTTCATTTTTATTGATCTCTCTGGCAATAAGGTGCTCAAGCATCAAATGTTTAGGGTCAACCTGATATATTTTTTTGATCATGCCCAAACCATCACCCTGAGGGACTACTGCCGCCATAGCATAAACATGGGCCTTCTCTGTTTCACTTTTACAAAACTTTAATACTTCATTGCTGTAGGGAATATTATATACGATGATACTATGACCCGCTTCTGTTCTTTGCGTGGAAGAAGTATTAAATAGTTGAGCAAATTCATAAAACGATCTGGCATGATCTCCGGTATGATATAATGCACCGGCAAAATAACACCTGGATTTTTCTGTTATAAACGTTTTTGATTTAATAACAGGGGTATATGTATTAAAAAAGCGAATTGTTTGATTATAATCTTCAATGGCAAAGGATAATTTCAGCAGTAAATAAATATATCGCTCCTGAATAAATGTTTCCTTGCAGTTATTTATTTTTTGTTCCAGTTGTGGGTATAATGCCAGGATAGATGCCGTATCTATCGGAACTGGAGGATCCCAGTAATCCTTTTGTGGTGCGCTAAACAGGATTTTGTCTGCGGCAAGCAAATCCGTAAAATATATTGCTGCTTCTTTATACCCGTTTTGTAGCAATACTTTTTTTAGATTTTGATCATTTTTATAAAATCCATTCCATAATTGCTCGCGGGATATTTTTTTATGGGTATATGTTTCCCAACTGTCAATATTTACACTATCCTGTCCGGCGTTGGCGTCAAAGTCATACATCGCGGATCCATATGGATAATAATTAGTATAAAAAAAAGATTCTGAAGCCACAGGTCTGTTGCTGGTCTCCGGATAAAACGCACTGTACAGTTCAGCATAAAAATAATCAGCACAGGAGATAAATGTTAAGATGGAAATGACCAGAATCAATTTATTTTTCAGTAAAAACGTTTTCGAACTTTTCAAGTGCTTTGTTTTTAAAATGATTGGAATTAAGATCAAATAAAATGAAAGTAAATGTATCTATTTTTAACTGATTGCGCATAGTTTTTACTACGCTTTCTAATGCATCAGCGTCAGGTTGTTCCTCTCGGAGGATATCGCCTTTTTTTATAAAAATAGTTTTAATCACCGTATCTCTTAAACACCTGAACTGGTGAAGTTTAAAACTTTCAAAATATTCCGGTAGGTCTTCGGGTTCAAAAAAGTTTTCATTTCGAATAACGGAAATAAAATGGCTATGGCGAAATAAAACGAGTTGCCGGTATATGGGAAACCCCAAATCCATATCCAGAGGATACTGATCAAGATCAGAAGTATAGCCGGATATGATTTCAGGGTCAAAAATGGAGTTAAATGTTTGCATATCATTGACTCGGGCCATATTATATACCATGAGTGTTCCTCTGTCAACAGGCGGAATTCCCGTGCGGCTGCTGAACTTAATTTGATGAAGGCGGATTGTTGCTGATAAATGCACCTTTGTTCCCAGAATGGCTTTTATTTGCCTCAATAATTCAAAATAATTATTTCGGCTCCTTTCTGTCCAGTCACAGTCCATTTGTATTTCTTCAATATTTTTATTCGGTACGGCTGTATGAATTGAACGAATTCGCTCTACGATATTTACCGCCAGCATTTGGATAGCTTCCTTTGAAATATTCACCATAGTCCGGTTGGTAACATAGACAACCGGCACAACTTTAAGCAAGGGTTGTTTTAAAAATACCACAGGGGAAACAGGCATCGCTTTTTGGTTCTGATTATCCCAGTCCACATCAAAGTATCTGATATACAATGTATGAACCATCATTTTTTTTAAAATAGAATCTTCTGCCTGATTCAGACTGTATGCAGTTTTCCAGTAATAAAATGATCGTTGGGCAACTGTTGTATTTTTTTTGCGCGTACATGCTGCCAATAATACCAATAACAACAGTAACGGCAAGCCCTTATGGATCATTCTAAAATAAATTGACATAACCAAAATGTATTTTCATTTTACTGAAATCCCACGGATTATCCTGGTTTTTACCCGATGCAAATGAAAGATTAAATATACCTGCCGGCGTTCTAAAATTTAGCCCCAGACCTATTCCAAAAACCGGATCGTATTTGGTATCGCCATTTTCGGTAATTCTGGTAAACCCGGCATCAAAAAAAGGCAAACTAAGATATGAATTTTTATCCAGTAGTATCCTGAACTCCAGTGTTCCAAAAACATACATATCCGTAAATATACTCTCTTCATTAAAACCCCGCAAAAGCTTATTCCCACCCAATCGCAACAATTCATTGATTCGCAGGGGCTGCTGATTTAATCTGAAACCACCGGTGGCACCGGTTTTGATGGTAGCCCAGTTTTTTACTGGAATAAAATAAGATGCCGAAATGTCCATATCGGTTTGCAAAGTTTTTAGCCTTAACGTATCATAGCTATTTTCAAATCCCTCCAGATCGACAATGAGCCGGTTGGGTATGATCTTTTTAGTACCGGCAACAACATTAATATCAACTTGATATCCTTTGGATGGATTAAATCGGTAATCAAGTTTACGCAGACTCAGTCCCAGCCCCAATCCGGTATAACTCACATCAAGTCTTTCCGGCAATTTTCCTGAATTTTTAATCTGAATGGAGTTAACATCAAGTAATGTTGAAGTTCTGTAACTCGCATACAGTTTGATGTTATTAAAACCTCCAAAAAGATATTGCATTCCCCCGTCAAAAAAAAGATCAAGATTCTGAGTTCCGTTTTTAAATAATCTGAAATCAATGTGACTACCTACAGGCATTCCCGCCAGATACGGTATGGTTGATTTTAATATTAATTCCAGATTCTCCGGTTTAAGCCTTTTAAACTGGAAAAAAGAATATTCTCCCTGATTAAATGTATTGTTGAGCTCTGCAGTAAAATCACCGGAAATGGTCCATTTTCGGGACCCGTCACTATTTTGCTGGGGTAATACGCCGATTAAAAAATCAAACCTGCTGGCAGGCTTTGGATCAAGAGTTAAAACAAGCACCGCTTTGTCATTTACAAACCTGACCAGTGGACCCGTTCGCTGATTGGCATATTGAAGATCATTCAATCGGGATTCCGCCTTTATTATTTTATCCTGTGCATAGTTTTCATCTTTTTTCAATTCAAGCAGACGGTAAAAAAAGTTTTTTCGCATGATCAGCGTGCCCTCTGTGATGATTGTATCAAAGCTTATCAATTTCCCCTTTTGCACTTTTAGTGATGCATGCATCTGATCCCTTTCAAAATTTACAGAATCAAGACGGGCGAAAGCAAAAGGGTACCCGTTATTGGCATAATGAACTACAATTGTTTTTAATAAAGTATAAATAAGCGTCGAATCTATTGATTTTCCTTCGATTTTCATCCGCTTGATACCATTCGCTTCCAGTATGGCGCTTTGCTCATTAGATAATTTTAAATGTCCAATGTTATATTTTTTTCCTTTATAAATCAGCACTTTAAAAGTATCATTGGCAATATAACTGGTATCCACAGCAGCCACCGTATATCCGGAAGCAAACAGCTGATTCATTTGTTCTGCTACATATTTTTGACACTGAGTGGAGTCAACATCCGGGTAATATTCTTTTTTTTTCACCCCTCCATATTGGATTTCTACACATAATTTTTTTTGCGAAAACAAATCCTGACTACCAATTAGAAATAGGACGAGTATATACATTTCCAACCTTCTGATAAAAAGTTTTGAAATTATATTTTGGAACAAAAAATACACGAAATGCCAAAGCTGAATCAAAAGGTCTTAGTTTTGTCTTACCAATAAACGAAAATACAATATGTCTGGTATATATATTCATATTCCGTTTTGCAAAAAAGCCTGTCATTATTGTAATTTTCACTTTTCCACTTCACTGAGTCTAAAGGAGGAGGTTATTTCCGCCATTTGCCGGGAAATATCCCTACGCCACGACTATCTGGAAGATAAATACCTCCAGTCGATTTATTTTGGTGGTGGAACTCCAAGCCTCCTCTATGATGCTGATCTGAAAAAAATATTCTCTACCCTCTCTTCCTGGTATCATTGGAACGACAAAACTGAAATTACATTGGAATCCAATCCGGACGACCTCTCAACCGAAAAATTACAAATATTTAAAAATATGGGCATTAATAGACTGAGCATCGGAATCCAGTCTTTTTTTGATGCCGATTTACATTGGATGAATCGGGCCCATAATGCTGACGAAGCCTTGCAAAGTATTTCCAAGGCCCGGGATGCAGGATTTGAAAATATAACCATTGATTTGATTTATGGCAGTCCAACGACTTCCAATGCGATGTGGCAGGAAAATATTTCACGCGCGATTGAACTTCAAATTCCCCATATCTCCTCTTATTGCCTTACCGTAGAAGATAAAACTGTTTTAAGTCATCACATTAATAAAGGTTTGATGAAACCGCCGGATATTGACCAGGCTAATTTTCAATTTGGTATGCTCATGGACTCCCTAACCGGGAAACAATATGAACACTATGAAATTTCAAACTTTGCTTTGGTCGGACATCAGGCCGTCCATAACACCAATTATTGGAAAAAAGGCCATTATCTTGGTTTAGGGCCTTCTGCCCATTCCTATAATGGAATAAGTCGCTCGTGGAATATTTCACATAACAAAAAATACACAGATGCAATTTTATCCGGCCAATTGCCTGCAGAAATGGAAATACTGACCGCAAATACGATTTACAATGAGTATATCATGACGGGATTGAGAACCCAATGGGGCGTAAACCTGCTTGAAATAAATCAGATCGGCGAAATGTATCGCCAATATTTTATTGCGAATATCACCCCCTACTTAAACTCAGGCGAAGTCCTTAAAAAAGACAATGTGTATACATTAAGCCGAGAAGGCAAATATTTTGCCGACCGGATAGCTATGGATCTTTTTTATGTAGATTGAATCAGTCTTTTGTTGCGTTGAGCTCGTCCCAGTATTCCACAGCCCTTCTGGTATGCGGTATACATATGGACCCCCCCACAAGATTGGCTACAGAAAACACCTCAAATATTTCTTCAGTAGTCACACCAAGAGCAAAGCAGGTCCCAAGATGATACTTAATGCAATCATCACACCGAAGTACCATTGACGCGACCAACCCCAAAAGTTCCTTTGTTTTTTCGGTCAAGGCACCATCCTGATAAGTTTGGTTGTCAAGACTAAAAAATCGTTTTAATACCTTATTGTCCTGTGACAGAATGCGATCATTCATTCGCGCTCTGTAATCATTAAATTCTTCAATCAATGCCATATCGTTTTCCTTATTTTATACTCGATCTGTTGTATTTGTTGTTCGCCAGAATGAAATGATCATTCTGATTGGTATTAATGCAATGGTGACCAGGGCACCTACATTAAAAAATATAAACTGATATTTAATAAATTTTCCAAAACTATAATCAGCTAAATCAGACGTACCTTTAAAAAAACTGATAGTACCCTCCTCATCTATAAAACGCTGAAAATCGTACAAACTATCTATATGGAATAAAAAGAGAGGTATAGGCAAAAAAATCAAAATGAACTTAAGCCACTTTATCCGGGCATACGGGGTGTAGGATAGCAAAAAAAGAAGCCTTGAAAAAGTTAAAAATACAACGATAGAGATAATATTGGTCTGATAAAATGGGTAATATATACCGGACCGCATATATATCGGTACTATAATTAAAAGAATGAAAGTAAAAACAAAAAGCCAGGATAATATTTCAAAATTCCATTGCTTTTTCATAATTTCTGCATATTTATACGGGCAAAGGTAAGGTTTTTGCTTCACATAGCGCCTATTATCATTTTTCCCGTTTACTACGGAATTAACTTTTTATACCAGAGATGTTTTCCGTTTAGTAGGGGTACAAATAGATTGCGAATGGCTGTTCTGATTCGCAGCATGGGCGCTTATTTTAGGTTATAAGGGTGCCAAATTGGTTTGAAAGCTTCTTTTTATTAACCTCAGAAGTAGTATTGGTAGCTTTAATATCAAAATAAAATGGTACGAAATTAAATATAAGCCCACGTTTTTTAATGCAATTGTTAAATCCAGCTTGAATTTGTATTTTAAATCCGATTATTTTGTCGCCATGTTTTTATATATTAATATTTTTTTTGAATCTTAGCCCATCGTCGCACTTTAATAATTTATACAAATTATGAAAATAAAATACCCTCTACTTCCCATTCTGGTTTATCTCGCGATCACAGTGGTGTATCCGTTAAATGCGCAGCAGTTTATTTACTCGTATTTTAACGAAGGCATACAATACTATAACAGTCAGACAAAGATACACAGTAAGTTATATCAGAATGACCGCTACTTTACCGGTGTGAAAATGATTTTTGACACCATAAACAAAAATTTTTACGTTCAGAGGTCATATAACTCCATCATTAAATATGATGAAAACGGAAAAAATCCGCGCGATATATCCAGAAAATACGCCTCCGAAATTTATGACTTAGATATATGTTATCCTTTAAAAAAAATAGTTTATGCCGAAGGTAAAATGCTTTATATGACCGATTTTGAAGGCAAACAAACAGATACCCTGCTCCGCTATACCGGTGAAGACAATATCGGGGAACTTGTGCTTGATGCGGCGAATAATGAAATATTTTTTACCAATACTTTTCGTAAAACATTAAATAAAATTAAAACGGATGGCACCGGACTCAAAATTGTCTATTCATACCAGAACGATTTTATCCGCTACCTGCAATTTGACAATTATACGAATAGCATAGTCGGACGAATATATGAAGACAATAAAATAAAACTAAAGGCACTGTCTCTTAAAAGTTTATCCTTGACCAACTTGTATACCTGGGATGTCGGATTTTTGGAATATTTTTATCTGGACAGTAAAAATCATCAACTCTATTATTTTAATGATAGGGAACTGGATATCAAAAAAGTAGATCTTTCCAATAATCGGGTTGAAACAGTAAAAAAAATTTGGCCCGCTAAAGCATCGTCTCTTCAGATATTTCAAAATGAAATATACTGGTCAAATATTAATGCTGGATATAGTACCATTATGCACGGCTCCCTTTTAGATGCCAATGATATCAATGCCCTGTACATCCAGACTTTGGCTCCAACATATATGGAATATGACAGATCAAACAAAAAAATTATGGGTAGAGACTACCACAGTTACGTTAGTAATGATATCAGTGGTAAAAATGGAATAGAATACAATACCGGGACTATAGAGAGTATAAATAAAATGGTCTGTCACAAGGATAAATTATATTTTTCCGGAAATTTATTTTCAACCATATACAGGGCAGATTTGAACGGCCAAAACGTGCAAAGAATACGTATAACAAATGGAACAAATGTCAGTTTTTGTATTGACAGCAGAAATGACTACATATACATTCCGGACAGATGGAACTCTACAATAAGCAGAATGAAAACGGATGGAAGTGGTCATGAATGTTTTTATGTAAGTCAGGATATTGAAAATACCATATCGGATTGCGATATAGATGAAGAAAATAACAAACTGATAATTACCGACAATCGGTGTTACTGCATCTATTCCCTGGACCTGACTACAAAAGAAAAAATAATGCTCAAATCGGGGTCTGTAACCACATTTTACCCTAATGTTGTTTCTTATAATAACCATACCAAGACAATGTTAATTCTGGACGCATGGAACAGCAAGCTGTACAAAATGAAAAATGACGGGTCAAACTTAGTATTGCTTAAATCAAATTTTACCAGTATTTCAGATATCATTTATGATAAGGAAGCTAAAAAGTTTTACAGCTACGTGAATGCAACAAAAACCTATGTGGAAGTGAAAGAAGATGGTTCATTAACGCCCGTTGCAACCATTGATGATACAAATCTTTACGGAAGCAGAATTGCAAAAGTGGAAGGTCAGCCAATTTTTTTTAACACGATCAACAATAATCCAACCAGTAACGATCATATTATAAGTCATGACCTCCAAACCAAAACATATAAAAACATTGTCAATAGAAATTTACTCTCAACGTCCTATTCCGCGAGTTCCACATATCAAAATGATGCCGGCCTGCTGACGACCTATTTTAATATTTGTGGCTGCATAACTCAAATAAACACAACGACCAAAGAAGTTCATTTTGAAGATAAGTGGCCAACACGACTCGAAAGGATTACGGCATCGTCCGAACCGGATATATTTTATGGCATTACAGAAAAAGAGGTTTTAAAAATACATCTGAATGGCACAATCCTAGATACCCTGTTTGCAAAACCAACAAATATTGGTAAAGCATTCAACGATATTGAATTTAATTACAATGATAATAAAGTATATTTTTTTAACTATACCGACAAAAAGATACAAAGTATTAAACCGGATGGCACCGATTTAAAAACATACTTCACTTTTAAAATTTACACGACATTCGGTTATATGAAATTTGACAATAAATTTCAAAATCTATATATCACAGGAAGCAATGCTTTTTTAAAACTGGATACCAGCAACAATACCTTAGACACCATTCCTGTGCCCGGAACAAGGTTTATAATTGATTTTATCCCAATTGCATCTGATGAAGAAATAATTATTGACCAGGATATGGATGGCTTTTTTCTGGGAGAGGATTGTGATGACCAGGATGCGGATATCAACCCACTCTCCGGCGAAATTGCCAATAACTCAGTCGATGAAAACTGCGATGGAATCATCGGCTATGTAGATCAGGACCAGGATGGTATTCACAGTGGCTTCGACTGCGACGATGAAGATACCACAATTAATCCGTTTGCAGTGGAAATTCCTGGGAACAACATAGACGAAGATTGCAACGGTACAGATTTAATATCATCCGATGTAAATATCTTTTTAAACAATCTTCAGGTGTTTCCAAATCCCGCACAGGATAAGTTGTATTGTATTTCACTGCCAAAAGATAGCCCTTTTCGTATATATAGTTTGTTAGGTAAACTAATATTGACGGGTGCAGTATATACATCAGAACCGGTAATAGATATTTCGGTTTTGCCGCCTGGCAATTACGTGATTATAATAGAAGGCAATGCCCGCCCTTTTATTAAACAGTAACCCAAATGACATAACCCCGCAACACAATGCCGGGATAAAACAATAAGACGCAGGTAAAACCCAAAATCCATCACTATTTGGGCAATTGGACTACGAAGATGTAGCGAAGAGTGTAATCTATAGTTCCTGATGGCCAATCGGTAAGGAATCCATTTGAAGTTGCATCATATTGCTTTAAACAATTAATTATAAAAATCCGTATCCAGTATTCAGAACGAGTAGCATGAATCAGCTATAAAATAAACGTGGTTTTATACGCTGTCTGGATTTGTTTTGGATGGCTGCCATCTTAAATTGAAAACGCCATACTATTAAAGGATTACCTCGACAGGATAATCATGCCGGTACTAAAACAAGTAGGGGAAAAGAGCTTCAGGCCTATCTGAGAGAACAATTATCAAAGTAAATAAAAAAGGAGCGGGCCGTAATCATTTCTGACTACGGCCCGCATAAAAAAGGCGGCGACCTACTCTCCCACTTTCG